>Ga0194129_10000557_pt1 | contig 70488 bp, 68 predicted proteins | sample TA2KigCa35mmetaG_FD_150862 | JGI IMG/M metagenome (GOLD analysis project Ga0194129, IMG submission 150862) | Freshwater microbial communities from Lake Tanganyika, Tanzania - TA2015038 Kigoma Deep Cast 35m | ecosystem: Environmental > Aquatic > Freshwater > Lake | place: Tanzania: Lake... | reverse complement strand
TATACATGTTTTGTATGGGTACCCCCTTAAAAAAGTAGGATAAAGCACTATAACTTAACAAATAAGGTTATGGTCACTCTTCTATCTGTAGTTATTCTCATCTTACTCTAGTATATATGTATATACGAGACTAGAATATAAGAGGCATTGTTTGTGGCGGGCGAGTTCACTACATAAGTTAAATTTAAATATTATTATGGTATGAGTTTGCGTCGGTGTATGACAAAGCGTCCCTCACTCAACCAACCACCAAGTTGAGTGGAGACGCTTGTCGCCGTCAATAAATCTTCATACTGTAATATCTACTCCATACATCCGTTTGAAATCTCTTCTCATGGGATGGAGTGCGGATTCTGTTCCATGTGTTGTGTACATCGGGCCTTTGATTGTCGGAGGGGGGACAATCTTGTAGACACCTGATTTAGCACGATCAACTCGGAAGCCTAACCGCTGTAGTTCGGCCATGACATTCTTCATAGCTTTGGACTGATGCTGGCGTGGCACCTGATATTCTCCTTTGTAGTATCTGATCTATTTCCAGTGAAAACTAGTATATCAGCTACGTCAGGAGTTTGCAACCCAGACAAGCACCTTTATAGTTCGGCGGTCTGGGGACTATTTAAAAAATAATCATTTTAAAAAATGCTCTTTGAACTTCGGTGGTCTGGGATCTATTACTATTTTTATAAAGATTATTCTCTAGTAGATATACTATATACATAGCATACCTACTAGAGAGAGAATCATTCGTCCGGAGTGTTGCTCTCTGCAAGATTAGCAAGATGCCAGAGAGCATTTGCTCGGATTGCCGGGTCAGTTGAACACAGTCCGGTGTAAATCTTTTGGATGTACTCCAGCAAGGTATTGTATACCTTGTTCTTGGAGTCTATCAGTTCTCGAAGCTTCTCAATCACTTGTTCACTGCTGTAGATGTATTCGTTGATTTGTTCGTTTGTGATACTCATTGTGTTTCTTTCTTTGTATGAATATTTTTTATATGTTAATATAGGTTTATAGAGATTTATGTAGGGCACACCACAGTGTCGTTTAAGAAGCGTTAGACACGCATTCCCCTACAATCGGTGGAGATGCTGGGAATCGAACCCAGATGATGGACATTGGCGAACCGCAGTCCCGAAGCCATTTCATCCCCGCGTGCATATTTTTGTGCAGAGAACATGCAAACTCCGTCCGTTCATTTTACCAAGGCTTACGGCCATCCTTGTAACTTACAGTGAAGTAAGAATGAGCAGTTTGACTACATGCTCAGGTAGAAACTTCAGAAGGGAAGTTCGTCCTCATCAGCCTCAATGCTAGGAGCAGGGCTGGAAGTGTTTGTTGATGCAGACTCGGCACGGGCAGAGTTCTTCCAAAGGTCGACCGGGACAGTCTGTCCACCGATGACCATGGAGAAACGACCACATGGAGCATTGACCGCAGCGTACTGGTCCTTGGGAACGAGGTTGCCACCTTCGTCCACTTGGATGATTTGCTGAGCACCAGCCCAGTTAGTCGTCCACTGACGGCTCATGTCACCAAGAACCTTGATGCGGTCTTCGGCCTTCTTGATTTTTGCCTGTGACCAGTTGGTCTGTGCAACAAGTTCAGCCTTGAGCACTGCGGCTTCCTTGCGGAGGCGAACAATGCGCTGGAACTGGTCAACAGTTGCGTCAACAAGGTTCAAGAAACCCTGATTGGTACGGGACTGCTCGCGATTGACAGTGCCAATCTCGAAACTGGTCACGGGAACGCCGGTTTCATGGGCGTAGGCAGCAATGATGTTGCCACGCTTTTCCATGGTACCAAGGACATCCACTGCACCAGCATCCTTGAATGCGTTAAATGCGTGCTTGATTCCGTCCTCAGAGGCACCGAACTGTTGCCACAGAAGAGGCATGCCGTCCACAAACTTGAGGCCAATGCGGGAAGCCGTATCCAAGAACGACTGCGTATCAACGGGCTTTTGGGCCGAAGCATTGACGAATGAACGAAGCAGTTCGGACAGAGTCATGGTCTCGCCGTCAATGACAACCTCAACATTCATCTTGACAGGCTTGAAGATGCCGGTCACGATTTTGTAGGTGTCACCAGTGTACGGGGACTTCTGTTCGATGACGCTCATGCGTGACAGGGTTGCCTCGTTAAGAGTTGCATACGCAGGAACCTTGATTCCGTTGATGCTACCGTTGAAGGCAATCCGACGACCAGCGTGGAGCGTTGTGGTACGGCCCGTGGTCTCAAAGACTTCGGGATTATCTGCAATGGTAGCGAACAAGTCGCCACCAAGGTTAAACTTACTAAGCAAATCGCTCATATAAATATTCCTTTTGTTTGTTTTTTATGTGTGTTTTTTACTTGTGAGCAGGAGATTCGTCTGAAACAGATTCATCTCCCATTCCTTTGTTGGAACCGCTGGTCTCACGGAAGCCGTCCATGAACTCATCCTTCAAAGACTTGCTGACTTCAGCAGACTTCTTGGGAAGGGCCTTGGTACCAGCAACGAGTTTGCCAGTGAGTTTTCCAATACTTTTTGAACTAGTGATGTTCTTCATTTTATTTTTCTCCTCAGTGTAATTATCTGTCGTAGAATGGTCCGAGTAAAGCGTCAAGTAGGTCGAGCAGCCAATCAAACATTTTTTCGTTTTCCTCCCTTCATTCTTCCCCTTTCCTTGAAGGAACCTTGAATGTGGAGTAGTGAAATGTAAGAAATGACTGCTACGACCAACCAGACGATTAATGAGGTCATCCAACTCGCCTGTACGAACCAGAGTTGTCTTGGTCATACAGACGAGTTACCGGGGCCTTTGAACTGCGACCCACGAACCGCACCCACCCCTTAGCCAATCCAATGTTGAGCAGGATTGACTGAAAGAACAGGACGGTTACCATGCCGGTGAAGTACCAGTACCACATTAGGAAACCGACTTTACGTAGTTGTCGATGTACCATTGTGCAAGTGAACCATGTTCACGGAGCCGGCGAGAGTGCTCAATGTTGTATCTAGGATACGCCTTGAAGTACTCAGTACCGTCATACAGGTTGGCTTCCGGGTTTCTCCCGGTGTGGTCAATAATCATGAGAACGTTGGAGTCCATGCTGACGCGGATGTAGGCCTGACCACCATTGTGGTGATACAGTCTATTTTCGTTGGCAGCAATGTCAACAAGTTCAAATGCTTGCAGGCTTGTTAGTGTTTGCATTATTTGCTCCTTGTGGTGTATTTGTTGCGTGCCCAGTCGCCGGTGTAGAGGCCGATGACAAAGCACACGGTTGTAATTGCAACTGTGATGTGCTTACGCATTTTGCTTTTCCTTGTAGTGATTGTAGATATCGTCCATCTTGGACGGATTGTCGCCAGCCCAATCAACATCCTTTTTCTTGTCTTCTTCTTGACTTATGAGCCATATGGTGATGGCAATTCCAAGTAGAACACCGGCGTTGAGTAGTCTGACTGTCTTGATGAATGATTTCATTGATATTCTCCTATATTTGTGAGGTTGTTTGGAAGATTGGATTCATGCAGAATCATCAGTCCACCGTATAGGGTGTCCAACGTTTGTTCGCACTCGTTCAATGTTCCTTTGAAGAGGATAAAGCGGTCAGCCATATCCACGATGTAGTAGTTTTTCATATTACTTTCTTTGTTTGATAGTTATAGTCCTACTAGTATTTTTAGAAGTGAGGCAGAAGCCGGCGAACCGACTTCCACCCCACTACTTCACTAGGAGGGACACGCGAATGGGCCTGTTGAATCCATTGTCAAGAGGGAAACTATTTCCTTGGGGCACAGGCAAGACCCAGTCCGTCTTAAGTCTACGACGTGTAGAGATGGTAGGGGGCTACCATCCGCCTTTTAGAGTCATGCTCGGGACTATTAAGAGATATTTAGATTATTCATGTGGTCTGCTCTCATTGACCACAATAAGTCCGAATTGGACAAAGGTTTTTATTTCTCGCGACATACTATAGGTTTCTGACCGAACCAGTATGTAGTTTTATGGGTGTTGTCAGTATGTAATCTTTCCTTGCTCAAGGGAAAGAGATTTTTACCAGCGTTCGCGTACGAAATTGCTGAGAACTTGAGTGATGCGTTCCATTAAGAACGGGTCGAGCTTTGACCCCCGAAGTTGTTCTGCTATCCACGGACGTACGGAACACAGCATGTCGAAGTAGATTTGGCCAAGGCGCAAATCATCTTCACCAGACTGGTTTTCATAGTTCTGATGGACATCGGCCAGAAACTCTTCGTATGTGATGTTTGCGAACTTCATGAGAACATCTTTTCCCAGCAAACAGGATGAATACCTGTCATGATGAGTTCACGCTCGTCAGGTGAAAGATTGGGCCAAATATCTTGGACCAAGTACTCACCCGTGTAGTGCTTCATGTAAGACTGAAAGTCCAAGGTGATGTCGTTTGCAACACCGCACATGCGACAAGTGGTCGTGTACACGCAGATGTCTTGGCTGTCGCCGGCAAAGTTGTATTGCTTATTGGTTGTCATAAGTAAGGGGCCTCCTATACCCCATTCCTTCGTTGGGTGGTCTGGGAACTATCATCCTGACCTCTTAGTCCTACTCATATTTTTAGTGAGCCCGCGTAGCGGGCGAACTGTTGACTGACCCGAAGCCGTCCACCGACTATCGCGGGAGGCGAAGCCACGATTTTTGAGTTGACCCCGTAGGGGTCGACGAAGAAATCGTATTTTTTAGAGTATTTCAGTGGTGGCCCGGGTCTCCGAAGAAACCCAGACCACCACTTACTTGGACAGGACAGAGGCAGTGCTCTAGCGACTACCGCGCTCACCACCGTTGTCGCGCCACTCGAGGTACTCAGCCTCGGTGACGGGGACATTGTTGATGGAGCGACGGAAGGTCGCTTCGGCCTTGTCGATGTTCGACTTGGCCTGCTCGAGGATGGCTGAGAGCACCGGGTCGTCCCCGATGCGCCATGTGAGCGGTTTGCGCTTGCCTTTCATCTCGTACCTCCTAGGTACAGTGTGGTCATTGATGGGTGACCACTATCCCATTCCTTCGGTGGCGCAAAGCCAGCAAAGGGAGAAAGGGAGCAGTTTTACAACTAAATGCTCAGGTTGGGCCTATCGCACGCGTACTCGGCCATGGTAGGGGTGAGCAGTTTTACATCATGCTCAGGATGTTGGCCTCTTACGGAGCCACCCGCCTCTTTGCTAAGAGAGGGCCAAGCGGGGAGCAGTTTTACATCGTGCTCAGGATGTCCCGTCAGAAGGACAGGAAGTCGTCGGACTCGACGGCGGGAGCCTTGGGCGTCTCACGCTTGGCGAGGTCTGCGAGCAGAGCCTGCGCCTTGGCGAGAGCCTCGGGGGCCACGGGGACGGACTCCTGACGAGCCGACTCCACCATGGTGTTGAGCACCGTGGAGAGAGTCGTCTTGACGAAGAGCGAACCGCCCTTGGACCGCTCGATGTTGGCGGTGTCGACCACGACCTCGTAGGAAACCTTCTTGGTGAAGGCCTCGCGGAGGATGGTGACGAGCACAGCCAGTGCATCGCGGGACTCGAGGTTCACGAAGATGTTGGTCGTGATGAGACCGTTCGTGTCCTTCGGCTTGACCCACACGGAGTCCTTGTCCTTGCTGGTGTTGAGCCAGCCTTCCAGTGTTGCCATGATGTACCTCCTAGATACTGCAACTGGGGGAGACGGTCTCCCCACTCCTTTGGTGGGCGACTTTCGGCGCACCCACCTTTAGCCGTCCCACGAGACGCGACCCGCGAAGCGAGACCCGACCCGTGTAGAACTTTAGAATACGCTCCGACTTGACCCGCACGGCGAAGCCGAGCCGGCCGAGGCGAGGCGAAGCCCGAGCGAGCGAAGCGAGCGAGACTGTTGGAAGCCTGTCTGGTTTGGTGTTTGAGACCTGACATTTGGCCCCGAAGGGTTTTTAGAATAACCATATCAGATCTTCTTCTCACGGTACCAGACCATGGCACGGAAGAGATAATCGGTCATGAGAGTGTCGCTGTTGGGCGTAACGGTGTAGAGCCACTTGTCGTGGTTGGCATTCTTGCGGTTCACCTTGAGCAGGTAAGAGGCACGAGCCATACGCAGAATGTGCATGTTAGTTGCCTCTTCGCCATTTGCCTCTTCAAAGGCAACGACACGAGCCATGATGTTGGCTGCAGCATTGTTGAGGATAGTTGTACGACCTTCCTTGCTGGTTCGACTCGGGATGAAGAAGGTCTTCATGACATTCGTCACCAGATTGCGGAAGTACATCTCCTGCTTGCGATCTTCAAAGACATCCTTGATCTCTTCAATCTCCACAATGCTGGCCTTGAGGAACTCAAACACCCTAGCAAACGTCTCGTTGATCATGTTCTCGCGAGGAACTTGGAGATCCCTGACAATCGGAGAGTTGGCAGGGTCAAGGTGCCTTGTGTAGTTCTTGATCCTGAGAGCTTTTGCAGTGGAGTACATGTTGCGGCTGTACCACCAGTAAGCGTCCATTGGTGCGCCTGTCAGGATGTTGTGGATCTCCTGGCTGGACCATTCAGCCAACAGCCTAAGGTCACAAACATCACCCTTGCACTGCTGAATTGCGTCAATCATGTCCTCGTTTGCACAGGGCAGAGTGCTGAACGGAGCGTCGTAGATGGCATACCGCAGCATCTTGGTCTTGACCTGGCCACCAACGCCACCGCTGTTGTGCATTGAGACCTGGTAGTTGTAGCGGGTGGAAGCCCAGTCCCACACTGCAGGCTTGGGACGGTTGGACCCATTGACCTTGGAGGGCAGCTGTCCAGCAGTGCTGGTCTGGTTGAACTTGCACAAATCCCTCATGTTGATGGTCGGCATGTCAAGTTTGTTGACGAACACAGGACCAGGAACCTTGACGTTAACGATGTCAAACTCTGCCCAGTCGTTGGGAGTACGGATGAGCAGGGCAGCAAGACGCTCAGAACCATCAAGTTCCACGATCTTACGGATGTGAACCATGATCTCGTCGTCCAAGTCAGCACCACCCAACTTGACACAGGTCTCTGCCCACTGCTTGCCAGGCATTGCAAATGTCTGAGTCTCCTTGTGGTAGCCGCAGTTAGTGTTCTGCAGGTCAATGTCGTAGCCAGCCAAGAAGATGACCTCCTTAGTCATGACGTAGGCACGGTAGGCCCATGGCATGTAGAGGAAAGACTTCTTCTCGAAAGCAGGAGCCTGCCAGTTAGGAGACTTTGTGCCGTATTCATCGGTCCTGGTGTCGGACAAGAACATCTTCTTGATGCTGTTTGCCCGCATGAACATCAGGGTCTGTGACACGCCAAGATCCAGCTCAAGGTCGTTGAGAGTTGCATACATCTTGTTGAGGCCCTTGTTGACCCCAGCATTACGCAGCTTACGGAACTTATCCGACTCAGTGACAGCACGCTCGTTGCGAAGCATGGTTGTCCACTCAATGTCCTTGCCATCCCTGATATTTTGCTCCATGTCGTCCAGAACAGTCTGGAATGCGTCAAGGAGCTCCTTCGGATCAAATATGCCCTTGATGCCGAAGAACTGAGCCTTGGTCTGGTCGTTGGTCTTCACCATGCCAGGGCCGTGGTGGGCCTCAAGTGTGATGATCTCCCAGGTGCCATCAGTGCCCAACTCGTTCTTGAAGTTGTCCACAGAGGTGACGATGTCGTAGCTGACAGAACCATCGCTGAGACCCAACTCCACCAGACGTGCGTTGAGCTTTGCCCTCTTGGCAGTGAGAACGTTGCCCTTGATTTCGCCAGCAACACCGTTGATGTTGGTGAGAACACGCAGAGTGTGGTTGGTGATTTCCATATCGTCCATCTGCCTGAGGATCTTGCTCATTGCTGTCCTGGACATGTGGACGTTGTTGCGGTATGCATCCTTAGCTTTCTCAAGTGCCATCACGCTGACACCGTCAAATGCCTTTTCTGCGTTGAACTCGTTCTCCAAGTTCGGGAATGCCTTGAGGATGTCTTGGTGGGTCAGAACCAAGATCTTGAGCATCCGATCCTTACCCCTAACGTTGACCTTGTAGCCACGTGCAGCACGAACCAGTTCAGCCAAACGCTTGGTCATCTTGTCAGAGTTCTTGACAGACAGACCAAACTCAGACAGATTGCTCCAGCCCTTCTTGCCATGGTCCTTGACGCGGATAATGGTCTCCGAGTCAAAGTCAGCCCAGCCAAAGATGCTGTCAGTCGGACCAGTCTCGTTGCCAGACTTGATCATGGTTGCCACCTGAGGCTCGCCATCCAGTGGATTCTTCCATGACGTGATGTTCACGATGAACGACTTGCTACCAAAGATGTGCTCCAGCAAAGCATAGTGGTAACTGCCTTGATTCACCTCTTCAATGACAACAGTCTTGTCCTTTGCGAACCAGTACTCAGGGTCATTGGTGATCACACGGCTGATCGAGGTGACCATAATGTCTTGATCCAGACGTGTTTCAACCAGGTATTCCTTAATCATCTTGTTTCCCTCCTTAGGGGTCTTGCTTGTTGCGTCAGGGGACTTGTCCACCTTGGCGAACCGTTGTGGTTCAACGGTTTCGGTCACCTGTTCGATGACTTCGTTGTTGATTGGTGTTGGCTCCATGATTTCCTCCTCATGGGTTGAGACGGGGCTGATTTCTCCACCACCGTCATTGTTGTCTGTTGGGGTCGGGTCGACCGGAAACACTCCACCGTCACCGTCTGGGTCATCGTCGCCCTTGGGCATGTTGGAGTGCAGTTCTGCGTCAGAGCCTCGCAAGTTGCCAGGCAGACCATAGAACTTAAGAGCTTGCTCGTTTGCAGAGACCACCTCAGGCTTGAAGGACTCAAGGTAGACGCCATCCAAGCTCCTCACGCGAGACAAGCCCACGTAGCACTGACCGTCAGCAAACAGGGCATCTGCTGTGATGATTGCGGAATCCAGAGTCATGCCCTGGCTCTTGTGAATCGTCATAGCCCACGCAGCCTTGAGAGGAATCTGCCATCTGTACTCAACCTCCTTGTTGCCTTGGTGGAACTTCTCACGAGCAATCCACCTGACACCCAAACGGTTGAAATCAACCTGAACAGCCTCTTTTGCCTCATCAATCTGAAGCACAATGCCAGTGTCTCCGTTGACCAGGTCTTTGTGATTCAACAGGCAGATGACCTGTGCTCCAACCTTAAGGTTGAGTTCCTTGGGTACAAGTGTGTTCTTGTCCCAGAATGCAACGTCTGGCTGCCACTGACCGTTGATCATCTTGTTTGGGTTTCTGTCAACTGCCGTGAACTTGCTGATCTTTCCAGGCAGTTCAGCCATCTTGCTGTTGTTGATGGAATCTGCCTGAGCATTAGTTGCCACAAGAGACACAACACCATTTTCAGGCTTCTGCCGGTCCATTGCAAACTTGACGATGTCCCACATGTCCTGAGTCCAAATGCCCTGACGAACATTGTTGAGGAAACCAGCAAAGTAGGCGTCCTGTTGGCGAACCACCTGCTTGAGCTGGTAGGTCTTGACACCAGCTTCACCCCACTGCTTGGTCATAAAGACGAAATTGCTGACGCCCTTGTTGACCTTGTCCACGGGCTCAATCTGAAGGAAGTCTCCCACAAAGCAGAACCGCTTGCCACCAAACGGCTTGGTTGAGTCAAACACTTGCCGGAAAGCCTTATCCAGCTTGACGAAGTCACCACGGTGCATCATAGAGATCTCGTCAATGACAATGAGCTCCACATTTCGCATGCTTCTCATCCACCTCTCACTGCCGCTCATTACTTCCACCAGACGATCAACGTCAAGATTGGGGAACATGCGCAACGCGCTGTGGTACGTCCTGCCGTTAATGTGCGTTGCTGCAATGCCGGTAGTGGCTGTGACAACTACAGACCTCTGGTTCAGCTGCATTTCCTTGATTGCCAAGTTCAGCACAAAAGACTTGCCTGTGCCTGCGTTGCCAGTCAGCAGCATGTTGCCGTTGCCATTGATGATGGCGTCGTAGGCCTCGTACTGCTCTGCGTTCAATGTGACGCCATTGGGCAGAGTGAATGTTCCGGTGACCTGCATGGTCTTCTCCTTCTTCTCCGTCGGCTTGACCTCAGGAGTGTTGATTTCTGGCATGGTGCACAGACCGTTACGGCTGAGCCAGATCCTTGCCGTGAGTTCGTCAATGACGCCATCGACCTTCTTGGGATAGATGACCTTGCCTTCCACCACTGCAAACCAGCTACGACCTGCTTCTTTCTGGTAGTCGGCGTCGGACCGCTTGAGCTCAACGCTGAGCCCCATGTCCGTCTCCCACTTGTCCACCGAGATGGGCTTACCGCTCACCTTGGTCTCCTTTCTTTCGTCGGTCTTGTTGACCGAATCGTTGTTCTGAGGCTGTTCAGCCTTCATCTTGGGTCCCTCCTCAGGGTTGTCAGGGGTGGGCTTGGGAGTTCCGCCTCCACCGTTGTTCTTGAGTTCTTCTCGGACTTGCATCAGCAAAATTCCAAGCTTGTTTTCACCGTTTCCAGCATGCTTGGCACATGTGCACTTGCCCCAGAAAGTGTCATGCCAGTAATTGGTCTCAACCAATTGCTGGTCTCCTGTGGCAAGAAGTTTCCCTGCCAACTCAGAGCCTTGGGCAAACTTTGCACGCAGACCGTACAGCATGACATTCAAAGCCATGTCGTTGGTCCAGTCCTTGCGCTTTGCAATTTGCTTACCCTTCTTCTTTGCTTCTGCAGCAGAGAGGGACTGGAACTGACGACGAGTGTCCATGTCGGTCTTGTCAACTTTCATGGCCTGATAAAAGTTCTCTACAGTCGGGAAGACTATCCCTCCGTGCATGACTGTGGCAGGCCAGAAGTTTGACAGGAATGTTCCTTTAAAGGAAGCTTCATTCATGGTTGTGTCCTCCTTGGACTTGTTGGTAGTTGCACCCTTAGGCTGATGCATCTCGATGAACTCCTGAACTTCAGGATGCTTTTCCAGCATCTGCTCCAGGCGACGTGCGATGTTGGCACGGTCTGCAGCAGGGCCGTCAGCTATTGCCCAGACGTTGATAGACCAACGATCAGGTGCGGCATTCGTAACTGCATGCTCGTGCTTGCAGTTGAACTTGAAGACCTCTCCACCGCTCAAAGACAGATGGCTAGTCGTGGGACTCTGGTAGTAGGCGTCCAGATCTGCTTGGCTCGGCCTTGCAGGTGTGCGCTTTGCATTGCGATCATTCTGGATGTGCCAATCGCACTTGCCCAAATTGAATCCCATCGCCCATGTAGCTGCATAGGTCGTATCTCCATGCGGATTGATGTTTCCGCCCTTGGAGATCAGAGCAACCTGTGCTGTGAATCCGTGCTTGGCACAGCGGTCAACGATCCACTGCCAGACCTCTCCATCAAGAAGACCAGCAGTGAATGGCTGATTGCCCAGCGGAGCCTCGTAAGGCAGCCAGACACGCTGACGACCCTTGGCATAGTTGGACACGTCAGACTGCAGGTGTGGAAGAATGTTCTTCTCCAACAGTGCAGTGATCTCTTCCACTTCTTGTGGAGTCAGCTTCTCAAGCTTGACCAATGCGGTCATCTTGGCTGGTGTTGGGTTCATGGTTGGTCCCTCCTCAGGGTTGTTAGGTGTTTCGTTCGCAACATCGTCCTTTGGCACAATGATGTGAAACACAGGAACACGCTTCTCCTTGGCGTAGGCAATGCAGTGGTTTGTTCCAGATGAGTTATTCGGGTTGTATGCCCAAATGACGTCTGCCCGGTCAACCATCCACTCATTGCGCTCAAGATTGGCAGTACCCCACTTGTCTGAGCCATCTGCGTTCTTGTATTTGGGCATTTGTGAAGCAGGAGACTTGCACACATAGTGCACTTCTGCTGCCTTGTTCAGCAGCTCCAGGCCATGTCCAAGTCGCGATGAACCAAGTTGGCTGTTCTTGCCCCAGTAATACTCCAGGTAGCCCTTGTTTGGTACTGCTGCAGTAAACGGCACTCCAGCAATAACTGCTGCATGAGCGAGAGCTTCATCAAAGCCTTCGGCCATACCGCTGATGACCAAGACGTTTTCTGCACCGTGCTTTGCCTTAGCCCCTTCCAGAAGCTGAACCAGGTACCCAAGAACCTTGTGACGATATTCCTTAGGTTCTTTGATGAGCTGTCGAGTGCCTGTGCCGGCAATGACGAACTTCTTCACGTTGTTCTCCTTGTCTTGTTGGTTGTGGGTATTTACGATTCTCACCGCTGTCCCTCCTCTTGTCATTTGTTGCGAATACGTGACTGCGTCAGGCAGGTTGTCAAAAGACATCATGATGTTTCCAACATTGCGGGTTGTGACTAGAAACTTGCTCATGGCAGTTTCCTTTCTCCTAGTTTAAACTAGGGTTGTGGTAGATTCCGTCTACCTACGGTGCTTGAGGACCTAAGCCCTACTCATAAAAAAGAAACCCCCAGGGACCGAAGTCCCCAGGGGTTCTCTCTATGACACGGTTTCGGCTGTTGCGCCTAGGTAAACCGGAGCCCTAATCGTCGTTTACCGACCCCCACAGGCTCAGTTGCCACTGGACTTGTGGAGTCAGCTTCCCCTCAAGAAGGATTGCCTCATAGGCATACACTTCCTTGCAGTCCTCGCACCAACACTCTGGTGGCCCTAAATGTCTCTGAGCGAGGATCTTTGTTATGTCTTTCACGTTTCACCTCCTTTCCGAATCGGAGTTTTCCCTTCTGTTGCCAGGGTGATGGGCTTTACCCCCGCTTGACTTAACAGCTGATTCTCGTCGTTCACCGACTGATCAGACCGAGTTCCCTGCAGAGAAGGTTCAGCCACGCACGTGCTGACTTCTCGTCAGTTACGCCGTGTTCTTTCCTCGGAAACTTTGTCTCTCCGCCAATGACGCCATAGTAGCCACTGTTCGCTCCGAACTTGAGCTGAACCACGACGCCCTTGAAAACGCGCGAGTCAATTACCTTTTTCATGTCACCTCCTTCCAATCTTCCCTTCCTTTTTGGGATTGTTATCGCTCATTAGTCCTCCCAGTTGTTCCTCATGCGTTGGATGACATCTTCGCCCACACCGTGGACGTTTTGCCAACCACCGTTACACACAATGATCTCGTATGCAACGCCCAGCTCTACAGCCAGGTCTACGTATTTCTGGTACTCCCACCTCTTGACGAAGGTGTTAGCAACAGCGACGTTTTCAGTGTCGTCCAACAAAGCATTACGAACAGCTTCGTAGCACTTTTGGTGAACTTCGCTCAGCCGCTTGGGGTCAAAAGCGTATTCACCATTGGCGTCCACCATATAGGCGTCTGCTTCATAGTGAGCATTTGGTGCCAGCTTCCTGGCAAGGGTGCTTTTCCCGCTACCGGGAATCCCTCTAATAATGTAAAACATTTTCATTATTTGCCTCCTTCAAGGCTGTCAAACAGTGTCGGTTGCTTAGCCCAATAGGCCTTGACCTTCTCTGCCTTCTTGCGGTTTTCTTTAATCGCAAGGTGCTTCTCCACAACAGGATGGTCCACCTTGACTATGCCATTACGCACTGCAGCGTCTGGATAGATTCTGATGTAGCAAGGCCGGCAATAAGCCCAGCCCTTTGATTTCTTAATTGGCTCAGGATGATTATCCTGGCAATTCTTGTTTGTACAGGAACGTGCGAACATGCTCATGTTACTTTACCTCCTTGTTGTTGTGGTTGGTATTCATGGTTAAAACAAATCTTCTGGATTCTGTTGAAATTCTTCTGGAATCTCAATATCAATTTCTATATCTTCTGGTAGAACAGGCCAAACGTATAAATGCCCACAAAGAAAACACTCAATATGGTAACCCAACGTAATCTCTTGATCTTTTATAAAGATTTCAAAGTCGTAGCAAGACAAAACCTTATGCCGAAAACGCTTGCTGTTGCATGAGCAAGAAAGGTTCTTGTGCTTTTCAAACTCTTCATAGGTCTCGTGGTATTCAGGAACTTCGTACTTAAACTTCCACTGTGCATATTCAAGTTGTTCTTGAAGCAAGTTCACCTTGTTTAAGAGAATAGTTAAAGCTTCTTCCTCTTCTTGAGTAAAACCTACTAATTCTCTTGTTTCTTGAATCCTCAGAAGAATTCCCTCTGGGTCTCCGTTTTCAAATCCCCCAAGAATGTTGTCTACTTGCAAATAAGTTTCTTTTATAGCAAGATGACAATTCATCATCATTTCAAGAAGTTCAATTACTTCCATGTTACTTTCCCTTCTTCCCTTCTTTGTTCTTCATTTTACTTTCCTTTCTTAACTGGAATGATGAACTTTTCGCCAATTTGCGTGTCACTACCGTATTCGTCGGTAATGTAATACAGCAGTGATTCATAGCCACTGCAGTTTCCACTCTGGACTTGTTGTGAAACAAGTTCTGACTTTGTGTCACCAGCCACTGCAGTGACTTGCACTTGTTGTTTGCAGGCAAAATCCTCGTTGAGGAAATCGCCAATGAATGAAACAGTCTTGATGACTGTTGTGATTGCAAGAACTGCGACAATAGCCACTACAATTCTTCTTCTGATGAATGTTGCACGCATGGTACGTGCTCCTTTCTTTTGGTTGTTGATCGGATACATGGGTATTTTCCTTTCGTTCAGGGACCTAAGTCCTACCCGTAAAAAGAAAACCCCCGAGGACCGAAGTCCCCGGGGGTAATCTCTTCTCACCTACGTCTTCAGGTTCACTTTACTTGCGAGCCTTTGAGGGCTTGCTGTTCGGGTTGCGACGTGCCTTCTCGCGACGACAACACTGGCACTTGGACCTGTTGTCGTCTGAAGGGCTCATCTTTTCCTGAAGAAGATCCCACTCTTCCATTCCTCCAGAAATGGAAGAAATGAATGGGACCCTGTTCCGTGACGTTGCCGTCACCGTCGCGTCTCCTGGACGCATCAGCTCCAGGACCTCCGAAAGATGCATTTCTGCATCGCGCAAGTCCTGAAGCACCTGGTAGAGGATCCTCTGTGCCTGGCCGACTTTATCGGCCAGGTAAAAGGACTCCCTCTTGAAGCCCACTTGGTCTTGTGGGAACCCCGACGAGTCGTACTTCACTGAGTACGAGTCGCAGAACCCCTTAAAGACCCGGTAGGCCATCAGGTGGGCGGCGCTTGCCGAAGCGACCGCCTGTGTTGCCTTGAGAACCCGCAGTTTGGCTTCCGCCAACCTGCCGATTTTCTTTTCTTTTGCCTTCATGTTCCCCTCCTTAGGGATTATGAAGACGCAGGCGAGCAGATGGGGCCAAAGCCCTACCCGTAAAAAAAGAGTCCCCCAGGGCCGAAACCCCGGGGGACGTCTTCATTATGCACTTCTGTTGCCAGGCTATGCATTGCCCCGAATCTTATTCGGATTGCCTCAGCTTAAAAGATAAGATCTGATCCCATTTCCGCATAGACATTGCTGTCACAAGGGATATGGTCAGCATCTTTAAGCTTTACAACACTGAGAAACTCAGCATTGCTAAACTTTGGCTTATGCTTTTCTACACATGAAGCGCAAAGAGTATAAGTTCCAAAGTCTGGGCTATGAACCTGATACATCCTTAATCTCCTTTCCAAGTAGGCGGCCCCTTTCTGAGACCTTGGTCCTACTCATAAAAAAAAAGGTGCACTAAGTACACCTTTTCCTTCTATCTGAATAGTTAATAAAACTATCCTTCCTTTCCTCCTCCCCACACTGCCGCATCTACCACCATCATCCCATGCTTCCTCATCACCTCGTGATTCTCATCTTCCAATGCAACCACAAACTTTCCTCCCAACTTTCTCTCAATAATCGGAATCAAATAATCCTTCACCTGATCAGAACCCCACTTCTGACCATTTCTCCAATCCCTCCTACCAACATTCTCTTCCTTCTTCCAATACCACCGCTCACACACCAAAGGCCTGAAATACATGTGATCTACCAAATCCCACACACCAATCTCCTTCAACTTCTTCACAGTCACACCTCTTGCACTAGCCCCTCTTACAGTAACTACCACAATCACATAACCCTCTCTCTTCAATCTCTTCACCATCTCTACTCCACCAACAAGACCCTTAGCCTTACTAGTGCTCTTATTCCACAACTCCCAATAGTCCTCACCAAAAGGTATTACCCCTTCAAACTCATCACCATTGGCACTTGTCTTCATGACCAACGTTCCATCGACATCAACCAATGCCAACTTCTTCATTGCTCCTCCTTCTCTCTCCACATTCTTCACGAATGCCTTGATCAACATCATGAACCATTCGATCCACAACATTTCCTTACCTTCTTTCTTTCTTTCAGACCCCCCATACCCCGGTGGGCACGTTAAAAGGTCTAAGGACACATGTGTATTCACTATTACCACCTTAAAAATTTTCCCCTATTTTTACTTCTATTGAATTTTATATACCTCTATACAGGTTCAAAAAAATCCAGGAAATATTGCATTTCAGGTTGCAAAAGTTGAGTGGATATGATAGGTTCTCTCTCAAGTCGGAAATAGCCGACGACAATCACCTAAAGGAAAAATTACAAATGGACTACATGTGTTGTGATAAATGTGGATCAGAATTCATTATCAAAGATGCCGTATCCACATCTGTAAAATGCCCTGAATGTGCTGAATGGATAGACCTAGAGCCAATATCAGTGTATTCATCACGCTATTACGGTAAAGGTTACTCAGACGAGTACGTAGACTTTGATATGGACAACTATGGATACAATGACTGATCGGATACAGACAATGCCTAATAAAACAAACAGATCACTAATCGTAGGATCTCAGAAGTTATTTCAAGCCAACAACATACTGACAGAGTTTGCAATAGGACACGATGTTTACTTGTTCTCCTATGATGAGACGCTGTCTTTAACAGCTAACACAAAAGCTCTTTTCAGAGATTTACTTGTATATTTAAGAGAAAGCTATGATCACATAGTCTTTATGGGTTATGGCGTAGATTGTAATATTTTATATGGAATGTGTCTAGATAAAAATCTGTACTTTGATGCCAGCGTTTTTGTAAATTATGAAGAGCCATATCAAATGGTTCCTCATCGTGTTCACAATCTCTTAGCTATGAAAGAGTCTAAGATCTACAGCTTTAGCACCAAGGGCAATGAAAAAAGACCAGTGGAATATACCACTGATCATCAATATGTGAAATCTTTGTTTGGAAATATAAGATCAAAGAGATTAGCCAAGGAAATCTTTGGATGTGTAGTGTATGGAGCATACAAACAGAACTACCTGTCTGGACAACCTACAGTATTTGTACAATAGTTATTAGCCTTGGCTTGGACCAATGTACAGTTGATGTACTTCGTCTGGGCCGAGGTCTTTTACTATGTCTTCTACATCTTTCTTTATAATTTTGGACATTTCTAGAATAAGTTTCCATTCTTCCATGGAAAACACAGAAAATACTATTTCGCCCCCGTCTGACACATAGCCTGTGATCATCTTTTCTTCAGTGTCCATACCTTGAGGCAATAAAAAGTCCATAAATTCTTGGCGAGATACTTCATTCTCAAAAAAGCTCATGAACTGATCAAAAAAATCCATTAAGTCCCTATTTGTAGATAGATGTATTACCTATAGTAACGCTGAGAAGTTAAAAAAATCCAAAAAAAATTTTGCTGGCGGAAAAGTGGAGCTATTTAGACATAGATTTAAACAACTCATAATAAGAAATATAATTATCAACCTGTGAGGGTTTCTGTTTTTTTTCTGTTGTTTTTGTTGTTTGTGACTTAATTAGTCTGTAATATCTAATTACTTTCTTCATCAATTTCCACCCAAAAGTCTCCGCAGTCACGACATCTTATGTCATAACGTTGTTTGTTGTCTTCGTAATCTTCTTGGGGTAAGGCATTGAGTATTAGATTTGGAGGATACTTACAATCAGGACACAATGTTGGCTGGAAAACCATTCTTGATCTGCTCCTCAATGTCTTTCGTTAAGTTAGGATCTTTCTTTATCTTATCAATGGCGTTGTCTCTTCCTTGAGAGAAGGACTCACCTTGATAGTAAACCCAAGCACCTCGTTGGGTAAAGATTCCTTTCTGCAAACCTAAATCAAGGAGACAACCAAAATTATCCACACCTTTACCATAATAAATATCAAACTCTGTAACCTTAAGCGGTGGAAACATCTTATTCTTCATGACTTTGGCTTTCACTTTGATGCCTATTGATTCTCCAGCTTTATCCTTGATATCTTCTTTTTTACGGACATCAACGCGAACTGACGCAGCATAAGGTAGTGATCTACCACCTGGTGTTGTTTCTGGATTACCAAACATGACTCCAATCTTCATGCGAATCTGATTAATGAAGATAACAAGAGTTTTGTGTTCATCGGCAAGGCCTACAATCTTACGAAGTCCTTTTGCCATCATGCGAGCTTGTAAGCCCATCTGATTAGATTCCATGTCTCCTTCCAGCTCAGCTTTTGGTACAAGTGCTGCAACTGAGTCAATAATGACTACACCAATCTCACCAGTGCGGATTAGCTTGTCTGCAATCTCCAACGCCTCCTCGCCATAATCAGGCTGAGACAAAAGTAATTCATCAAGATCTACTCCAAGAGCCTGCATATAAACTGGATCAAGAGCATGCTCTGCATCAATGTATGCGCATTTTAGTCCCATCTTTTGGGCCTGTGCAACAACCGATAAAGATATTGTAGATTTACCTGACGCTTCGGTTCCATATATTTCAACCACCCTACCCAAAGGTAGACCACCATTACCCAGAATCATGTCTAATGACAATGCTCCAGTTGGTATTGACGGCCATGGTTGAATATCTGAAGTTCCTAGGCGCATAACTGCACCAGCACCAAACTGTCTTTCAAGCTGGGCAATTGCTAATTCTAGTGATTTATCGTCTGACATAAGTCTATTTTACCATATTCATGTTCTTTTGCTTGTGGTTAATCTCTTTTATTTCTTCAACTACTTTGTGTCTCAGTTCTCTAAGAAGTTTTTTTGACTGCCAATCATTACCTAAAATTGCAAGGTCAATTTTTTGAAGCAGCTGATAAAGCTGTTGAAGTTTATGTGAACCGTAAGTCATATAACTCTTTCTATTTTATAAATGATATACTTGTAGAGTAAACAATTCGTAGTATACAAGATTTGGAGTTTAAATGAAACGAGTTTCGTCAGGTAACATTGATGTCAAATTAGAATTTCAACGAGCAATGGTTCTTCTTTATAAAAGATTTAATACCGTAGATGATTTTTTAAGATACTGGCATTTTTCTGGTCCGTGTTCTTATCCACATCCTTCAATAGAAGATATTTCGTGAACTACTTGACAAGATTCACATTACGTGAGTATACTTCTATATAAGAAGGCTAAAGTAGCCAAAGTGTCCTCAATACAAGCGTTAATTATCTTATTCTTATCTAGATAAGTTTACTTATATAAGTATACTTATATATTCTGACATTTTGCTTTTAGAAAAAAATACTTTTAAAGTGTTACTATAATTCTAAAGCAGATCAGAGGCTACATATGAATATATACCAAATCTATGTGCCAGAACTTGCAACTTATGTTAAGTACAAAGTTCTTGAGCCAGAAGAAGCCAAGGCACTTCTGTCTGAAATAGAAGACAGGCCAAATAAAGAATATAGAAAAGCGATTCTTGAATCAGTTATTTTTAATATAAAAACTGATGTATCAGAGTCTCTGAGAGCAATGTCGCGTGCCGCAGCTGAAAAATGCCTAGATGCATTATATGCTGGATGCATAATGCTCAACCCAGGCTTAGATATAGATCAGTGGATTGATTTAGCATACACAAAAAACAATGTAACCATACGTCCTCAGCCTAAAACTAAAAGCGATTTGCCTGGTTTAGCAGATCTTCCACCCGAGTTAGAGGACTTTCTTAATAAAACTGCTAAGCGAGCATCTGAAGATAAGCCTAGACCTAAGCCTAAAAAAATTAGCAAAGAAAAATTTATAGGACTAGAGTCTCATTTGAAGAAAAATGTTATTGGACAAGATGAAGCTATTGAAGCAGTATGCGCAGCTTTAAAAAGAACATATGCTGGAATGAATGATGAGAATAGACCAGTAGGTGTTTTTTTATTTGCTGGAGCTTCTGGAGTCGGCAAGACACACCTCGCCTCATCGCTTCATAAATATCTTTATGGTAGTGAAAGTTCTATGGTAAGAATAGATTGTGGAGAACTTCAGCATAAGCATGAGAACCAAAAACTTATTGGATCTCCTCCTGGTTACATAGGCCATGAAGATGGAGGCCAATTAATCAACCTTATTAAAAGGTATCCTAATACAATTGTTTTGTTTGATGAAGTTGAAAAGGCACATCAGGACATTTGGAATACATTCTTAAGAGTTTTTGAAGACGGAACTTTAACAGATAATAAAGGTCGTCAAGTTAGTTTTAGAAATACAATCATCATCATGACAACCAACCTTGGTAACGATAAGATATCAGATGATCTTTTAAAAACGTCTGCTGGATTTACTGGACGAATAGAATTTGCCTCAAAAACTCAGCAAGTGCCAAAAAGAGAAATGATAGAAAAAAATACTAGAGAAGCAGTTCGTAAACATTTTAAACCAGAGTTTGTCAATAGAGTTGATAAAGTTATTGTGTTTAATCATCTTTCAAGAAAAGATCTATTGCAGATTGCAGAAATAGAAATGTCCGTAGTTAAAACAAAACTTTTAAATAAAGGCTACTCTTTAATTTATACAGATTCTGTAGTAGATGCTTTAATAGATAAGGGTATAGATACAATCAAAGGCGCTAGGGGTTTATCTCAAATAAGGCGAGATCATATTGAAAATTTAATTGCTGATACAATAATGGAAGACCAAATCCCCAAAGGCACTGTTTTTTATATCGACTATAATGATGATTTTGTGATAAAATTGAATAAACCAAAAAAACAACAAGAAAATAAGGGTTAAGATGACAGACGAAGAAAAAATGTTAAGAGCAAAATTTTATTTAGCACCAGCAAGTACTTCTTTTGAGCAATTAAAAGAAATGAATGTAAAGTTTACTGCATATCCGGGTTTAACAAAAGATCAAGCTAATGAATTATATGATACCCTTCAAAAGTTTAAAGCGTCTTTAGACAAAGACAATGTTGCAGTTTGGATAAATGGAGTAAAGAAAGTAAGATGAATACACGCCCAAAGCCAAGTAAAAGATATACGCCACCTACAACTAGATCAGTTGGCTCATACAGAAAATGGGTTAGAGCTAAAAGATTTCCAAAAGGTCTTGAGAAGTACTTTATTTAACCCTTCGTAAATAGCAATTACTATCTCCCATAAGCTTAACAACTTTTTTGGGAGATAAAATGCCAGCTGGAATAGGTTATGGAAATAGTCGATATACGCCCCCTAAGTCACGCGACCAAAAGACTCCGGGTCGTCAGCGTGCACTTAAAAATAAAGCTATGGGTCTTGGAGCTGGAAATATGGGCACTTCAGCAACTGCGAGAAACGCTCAAAATGCAGCCCTTGATCGAATGGAAAGAATACGAGCTTTTGATGCCAATCAAACTGGTAGAGCTACACCTAAAGTCAGAATGGTAGCTGGAGCTGGTTCGGGGCCAAATTATACAGGACCAAGTCCCGCAGAACTTAGAGGTCCAGCCGGAAGTGGATATGGCTCATTGGTGACAAGAGGTCAAGCTGCAGCCGTGGGTAGAGCTACTAAAAGTGGAAGACTTGGAAGAAGTCCAACGGGGGGAGTGGCTACTAGGACTAAAGGCTATGGCCCAGCTGCTTTAGGGCAAAGAGCTCCTTTAGCGCTACCTGCGGCAGGTCAATCAATGGCTAGTCCAGCTGGAACAGGTTATGGATCTTTGGTTACAAGAGGTGATGTTCAAAGAAATATGGACGGACTCGCTGCCAAAGAAAATAAAAGATTATCAACCTTTAGAGCAAGAAATCGTCCAGGTACTGCGATAGAACTATATAGAGGTGGTCCACCAGATGTAGTAAGAGGGTCGCAAAATGCTCCAATAACATCATCATCTAGAGGGCCATTAGCACTTGGTCCTGGTCCAAGTCCAGGTCCAGGTCCAGGTCGAACAACAACACCACCTGGCGATAATCCTAGTCGTGCAATTGGAGAATCTATTGATAGAAGTAAACCTAAACCACGGACGTTTTTCTAGAAAAGGATTATTAATAGGGGCAGGGGCAGCTGTAGTTGCCGGTCTTGCTTATTCGGGAAGAAGAGGAGAAGGGTCTTCTGGCGGAAGAACATCTCAGTATAGATACTAAAAATAATGTAAGGTGATAATGTGAACGAATGGAAAAACTATATAAATTCAAATGGAGATTTTGAACTTCCAAGTTTTTTATACAGAACAATAAATGATTTAATGAAACAGTCTTTAGATATGGGAACGCTATTGTCTTCTGATCCCATTAAACTTAGAGCCTATAAAGAGCAAACAAAAAAACTATTTAAATCACGCTGGTTTGATATAGCAGAAGCTCTTGAATTCTTTGGCATCATAGATAAATGCGGATGTCATGCAAGTGGTAAAGATTTTTACTGTGAGATTTGTAAAGGTGCAAGATATATTCCAACAGCAGTTCTTACTCCTGATGAGATGAGAGAGATTGGCGTTTTTGTTGGTGCGGGTCAAAGTATAAACTTAATGGAAAAGCTACAGAAAAGTATTTCCCAGGTAATACAAGACTTATAGATGCAATGCCCAAGGTGTAACAGTAAGATGGAAAACATTGTAGAGTATTTTACTGAGCACAAAGAATTTGTCTATACAAAAGAGTTTTACTGTACTCGTTGCAAGAGTTGTGTCATTAACCATTTTGATAAAATAGGTTTTATTGGAAGCGAATGGATTGATTTTAATGTCTAATGTAGAAAAATACGAAAAACAAAAATTCCTTCAAGGATTTGAATCCTTAAGGCCAGATCTTTTCTTACCTGAGTCTTATACTGATGAAGAAAAAGAAAAAGTAGCTGAATTAGTGAGACCACAGAGAACTAAAACTTCAATGTTTTCATCCATACCTATGACCTGTGAAACATACAAGTGCATTTTTGCTGACACATGTCCACTGATGAAAGAAAACTTAGCTCCAGCTGGAAAACCATGTCCAATTGAGATGTCAATAGTTTCGCAGTTTACATCAGACTACATGCACCAACTGGAAGTTAATCCAGAGAATCTCGTAGAGGTTTCAATGATAAGAGATTTAGTTGATCAAGAAGTTCAATATATGAGAAAAACAAAACTTCTTGCTAAAGAACATTTCATACAAGAAAACGTAATTGGTATAGATCAAGATGGTCAGCCAATTATGAAAAAAGAACTGCATCTAGCAGTAGAGCTTGAAGACAAACTTCATAAGAGAAGAAAAGATTTACGCAATCAACTTCTTGCCACAAGAGAGGCAAAAGCAAAAATAGGTCAGACACAACTTGATACCGCACAAGCTATTTCAGATATTCTAGATAAAGTTCAAGGTATTGAAAGGGAAAGACAAAAGCTCATTAAACAGAAGACTGGTCAAATAGACGTTGATGAATACATAGAAATAGATCCAATAAAAGATCAAGAAGATGATACTATATAACCCTGATGATACCACTAAATACGAAAGACTAGTAAGATCACTTACTGGTCAAATGGATCGGTGGATTAACCGTCAAGGGTAGACAAACATCTTCAATAACAGCTGAGCAACTAAATAGAATATATGGATCTCCAGAAGAAATATTCGCTAGACATCAAGCATTTGAAGACGAATATTACAGACTGTTAGAACAGCCTAATCAACGAGCTAAATTTGCAAAAGTTGATATGGATTTACAGAGAAAATCTGGACAAATAAATCTGACTCTATTAACCTATGAAAATCAACAACTTTTAAAGCAGCAGTATAGAAAACAAGTTCTAAGACTTGACGAACTGTTTGACCAGGTAGGTCTTCCAGGAATGGAATTTAAATCTTCTAACTTATATTCTGCGTTATTGAAATATGATGTTGGTGACGCTACATCTCCTATGGGTGAAATGTTAAATAGAATGTTTTTCAATATCAGTCCATTAAAAGATGGATTTGAATCAATAAACTTTAGTGCGTCAAATATTTTAGATACTAGAGGTTTTAAGCAGCTTATGACTTCTAAGCAAGTTGATGCTAGCCAAATTGATCTTAGTAAAACTTTGACTTTTGACGTAGAAACAACAGGGGTTACCGCTGATTCACAGATCAGACAATTTTCTTATCAAATTGGAGATGGAGAAGTAAAAACATTTAACTTTAGAAACCCTCTCATGGACCACGCAACAGTTACAAAGTCTGGTATAAGTTATAGAATGTCTGATTTTGTTAACTTAGGGTCAGATTCTGAAATTAAAGAAATGTCCGAATTTGCTGCTGAGTCAAAAAAACTATTTACATTAATGGAAGATACAAATTTAGTTCAACATATTTCGGCACACAACGCACGATTTGACTTAGGACAGTTTGGAAAAACTCTTCATGCAATAGGAGCTTTTGATGCAGATGAGGAATTAAGACAGCAATACTTTAGGATCTTGGATAAAACTTTTGACAAAGATGATTTTTTGATAGATACGGCAGAGTCAATGAGGTCTTATTTTACAGATGAAGCTTCAAGAGTGGTAGGAGAAACTGGCGATAGAGCATCAAGGTTGGTTAGTCAATTACTTGGACCAGAAATAATAACTAAAGCTGGAATTGGAGGAGGTTCTCAAATTGTCAGCGTTGAAAACATAGCATTAAATAGCAATCTATTCCAGTTAATAGAAAAACACGAACCAGATTTTGCTAAAGAAATTACACAAGGCTTAAAAGCCGGATCACATAATGCAGATGTTGACGTTGCACTTCAAGCTTCAATGAAAAGAATGCAACTAAAAAGTGAAATGAATCTACTAAATGGAGATAGGCTAACTTTTAGATTCGATGAATCTGGTCAAGCCATAGGAGATCCTCTTAGCGAGTTTGAAACTTATGCTAGATCTAGAGTGTTTAAATCTTCGGCAGTGACTACAACTACAAGCATAGCAAGCGTTCAGCACGTATCAGATGCTGTAGGCTCTTACTTAAGAACAGACAAAGGAATGCAGGGAGTTCAATTAAGAGCATCTGGAGCTAGCTTTGGTCTGGATTCTGGAGAAGGAATATTATCTTTTAGCGAATCTGCTAGAAACTATGAGTTTAGAGTTTTTGGAAGCGACACGGCACAAAGAGTTGAAACATCAACTGCAAGAGAATATATAACTAGAACTTTAAATGAGGCTATGTCAGCGGGAGAAGGAGTTGAAAGTACTATAAGAGTTGGAACCGAAGCAGTAAATATTGGCTTAAGGAATATAGCAGATGAATCTATTTTAAACTTAGGTCTTTCTTTCACTTCTGCTTCAAATGCAGATGCAATGACAAGGGCTAGTTCCGTATTAGCTTCACAGGGTCTGTCAGCAATACCAACTGCTACGACTAATGAAGACCTTCTAATTAGATCGCTTGGATTAACAAATGAACAGTTTGGTACTAGTCAATCTTTTGGAAATATTATTCAGAGAATAACTAATAAACAAGGTGAATCTCAGGTTCAACAAGTCAGAAATCCACTTGAATATAATGTTGATGTATTAAATTCTTATACTGCCAATGTAGCAAAAGCTGGCCTTCCATTTTCTACAATAGGTGAAGCCAATAGAATAATGTCAGTTGGTATGGCGGAAGCTACCGCTTCAATTGGTGAAGCAGCTGGCATCAATTTAACCCACGGAAGAAATGCAAAGCTAACAACTGAAACTGGTCTATCATTTTTCAAGATGCAAAACGTAACATCAATAGGTAATCTAACTGGCGATCTAGAAAATCCACTTAGACCAAGGTCTAAGATAATGGTTAATTTTATGGATATGTTTGAAATAGGTCAAGACGAAACTACGGGTAGACAAACCTTAAGAATAAAAGCCTTTGAAGGTTTGGACAATTTAGGTGGAGACATAATGTCAACCGACCTTAACAGGTTTACTTTGAGCTTTGTTTCAGGTTCTGGTGAGGGCGATTCATTAATTCCGTCAAGGGTAAACCTGGTTTATAAAGTTCAATCAGAATTAGAATCAACAAGACTAGCAAATTATATGCTAGACAATGCGCAGACTTTCCAAGAAACCATGAGGCAGATGGTTGGCGACGATGCAAGGGTGAAGTCATATATAGATCAGTTAATTCAATTTACTTCAATGCCAGCTGAAGGAGATATGAGATCGGCAGCTGCAGCAAGATTAGCAGAACAAATTAAAGAGACAAGTTTTATAGCAGGATATGTTGAGGGTGACGCAGCAGAAGGAATTGAACAAGCTGCTAGAAGAGCTGGAATTGATATGGTAGAAAACGATGTTAGACTACAAAGTCAAGCTATGAGAATAGCTCATGCAGATGCTGGCTCTGGAACCTTGACAATGTCTGCAATGTCAGACTTAACTGCAGATGACATAGTAGGTAGATCATCAAGAGTTGCACAGGAAGAAACATTTGCAGCTTTAGATAAAGCAACAGAATTAAACGAAATTTTTAATGACGCTAGCAAAAAGAGAAGAGCTAGAAGGTTGGTAACAGCTGCTCAAAACTCTGCTGCTACAGACGAAGCAATAGACTTAAGCCGTAGGCCAGCAATGGACTTTTCTACTAGAATGGCAGATTTTTACATAGCCAATAAACCTAAAATAGGTTTTGCTGCATTAGGGCTCGCTGTGGCTGGAGCTGGTTACTATATAGCTAAGAATAGAAGGGAACAAAGTCTTTACGAAGAGACTAGAGAAATTCAAGATTTTGAAGCATTAAGTCCAAGAACGCAAAAACCAAACTTTAGTATACTGTCAAGCCCCCAAAGCACCAGAAGAGACCCATTGGTAACAGCGGGAGTTGTAGGTAATTTAGACAGAAATAAAATTAATCACACTAGAATGGGTCCAAATAAATATAACCACTTATACGGGAATTAATTAATATGCGTGGAAAACTAGCAAATATAGGAAGAAAAGCAGCAGGTAGAGCTAGAGAAGTTCGTGGCCTTGGTGACAACAAGGCAGTACCTTTAGCGCTTGGTGGAATTTTTGCTGCAGGATTAGTTGGAAGCTCTGCTAGGTCTGTGCTAGATCTTGGAAACGAAGCTGCATTTGGAGATGAAGATGCAGACAGATATTTTTTAGGACAAAGAGGTCTTAGTCCAGGAAGTCTATTAGACTCAGTTACTGGATCAGGATTTGCTGCTGGTGGAACCGTTGCTGGAGGAGTATTTGGTGCAGCTGGTGGAGGAATGTTAGGTGCTGGGCTTGCTTCTGTATTGAAAGATGCAGACAAAAATATGACTAAAGATGTTAAAATTCCTACAAACTTTGCAGATGACATACCTCTAATCGGTGGAAAAAAAGTTCCACTAATGGGTGGAGCTACAATTCTAAAGGCAAACAGAGGAAGAAGCGCAAGGAGCTTAGCCAAGATGGGTAGAGGAGGATTAATTGCTGCAGGAGTTGGAGTGGGAGCAGGTATTGGAGCTTCTGCTTTTGTTGCAAGTCACGTAAATAGAAACAGAGATTTTTATAAAGAAAACCCTTACAATAGAGGTTCAGCAATGCAAGCCTCTTCAACTGGTGCATACGGAGACATAGTTTTGGGAATGCACAATAGCAGGAGGGGCTGATGGATCCAGAGGAAAATGAACTAGGTGGAAATGATATTCCATTAGCATTTAGAATGATGGAAGACATTCCCGGGATTGCTGCATCACTGGGATTTGCGCAGAGAAGAGCCACTAATACTTTAATGCGTGGTGGATTTAAAGACAATCGAAAAATAAGAACTATTGGTGGTCAATCATTTAGCGTTGGGGGTAGACAGTTCACTCTTCCTCAAAAAAGTTTTGGTGGCCCAGGTAAATACGGTGGGTTTACAACAAGTGGAGAATTAATACAGCCACGAGCATCCGCTTATTATGGATCAAGAGCAAGAAGAACCAGATTAGCATCTGCAGCTGGAACTTCTGAAGGAAAAATGGCTTTTGGTAAAACATCTAGACTGAATCATGTTACCGCAAGACCCAGAGCTTTGAGTAGATTTAATTCTTTAGCAATGTTTAATGCTTCAGAAAATACAGCACTTTATTCGCCATTTCAAATTATGGCAAGAGTTGCTGGTAGTCAAGCTATCAAGAATGAAGCATTCAGAAAAGCAGTTTATGGAGCTGATGCAACAGTAGACTCCCTTAAGGGTCAGCAAGTCTTTGCTCGTGGAACAATATCAATGATCACAGCTGGAAGAAGGCTTGACTTATTAGAAAGAAAAGCAAAGTTTCTTCCAGATGGTACAGCAGCAAATAGAGCTGGAAGAAAGGTCATAAAAGCTCAAGAACAGGTTAGAAGACTAGCTGCAATGAATAACCCAGCAGCAGTTTCTGCTATAGACGATGCAATTAGATCTGGACAAAAAGTTGGTTTAACTGGCAATTTAATGGCTCAAGCTGCAGGCGCTAAGGGTACGGGATTTGTTGCCACTTATTTCAGAGGTGCTCTTGGAATGGGTACAGCGGACAGTTTAGCAGTTAAGCACTTAGGCGCAGCACTTGGAGAACAAGGGCTGAAAAGATCTGGAACAGCTGTAGCAGAAAGAGCTTTAAAAGAAGGTGTATTTAAAACTCTTGGATTTCAGAGGACAATGCAAGCAGCTGGTACAAAACAAGGATTTATGGCACTTGGCGCAAGGACAGCAGCTATGGCTATGCCTGGGCTTAACTTATTAGCTACAGCTTCTCTTGTTTATGATCTTGGCAAGCTGGGTGGACACCTAGTTAAAAGTGGCGTTAATTTAGCAAAAGATGCTGTAAAATCTATGAAAGGCTCTATTGACAAACCAATGTTTGGAATGGGCTACAAAGACAATGAAGTAGCTGCTACATCAAGAGCTAGAGGTGTTATGGCAATCCAGAATTCAAGATTAAATGCAAGAAGCCTGCTTGGATCTGAAGGGTCTATGATGGCAGCACATTTTGGATAATTATGAGTTTACTAAAAACAGCTAAAGAATTTAGAAAAAAAATAGAACAGCTTCCAAGAGAAGATATTCTTGAAATTTTGCGCATACAAGATCCTGAAATTATTAAACAAATTAATAGAATTGAATGGGTATTTCAAAATAAACTTCAACATCTTAACTGGAAAGATGGAACTCCTGTTTCTTCCAGGCCGTTGACAAATTATGAGCTTTCTTTATTGGTAGATGAGCCTTTTGAGTTTAGCAAAGAATTACTCTCAATGGGCATTACTGGTGAGCAGCAAAGGCAAGTTCATTTAGCAAAAGATCCGTGTGTATGGGGAAAGCATTTTTTAGGAGCTGAAACTAGAGTTTATCAAACTCTTATTTTACGCGATCCAGCAATAAGAAAAGTTCTTAGAGCAGGTCGTCGCCTTGGTAAAACTTTTAGCATGGCGCTGTATTTGCTTCATTATAGCTACACTCATAAAGACGGAAGGTCGTTAGTTATTGCGCCAATGAAAACTCAAGTAGAACTAATTTATCAAGAAATATTAAGATTAGCCTCCAAAAGTGAAATGGTGACTAACTCTATAACTAGAAAAGTAACTTCTCCTCAATTCATGATTCAATTCTCTAATGGATCTACAATTAGATTCTTCACCTCTGGTATGAGATCAGGTGGTAAATCAGATGTAGCCAGAGGTCAAGAAGCTCATGTCATTGTTCTTGACGAAATGGACTACATGCACGCCGACGACATTGACGCTCTTTATGCAATGCTTCAAAAAACGGCAGAAGATCAAACGGATAAAGTTTTAATCGGTGCATCAACTCCAACGGGTAGAAGAGAAAGATTTTGGGAATGGTGCACTTCAAATACTAGATTTAAAGAGTTTTGGTTTCCTTCGTACTGTAATCCATTTTTTAGCAAAGACCAAGAAGAAGAGTTTAGAGAAGAGTATTCTGAGTCTGGATATCGTCATGAAATTGAAGCAGACTGGGGCGAAGATGCCGAGGGGGTATATCCAAGAAAGTTTGTTGATCAATCTTTCATGGATCCAGGTTGGAATTATCAAGCAGAAATAACTTCTGCCAGAAATTTCTACACAATAGGAGTTGACTGGGATAAGTACGGAGCGGGAACTAATATTGTTGTTCTTGAAATGTGCAACGAAAATTACGAAGATGAAAAACTTGCAAATAAAGCTCGAGTTTGTTATAGAGAAGAAATTCCTAAATCAGAGTTTACCCTAACAAAAGGCGTAAATAGAATTGTTGAATTAAATGACATTTTTCAACCAAAGCATATCTATGTAGACAGAGGATTTGGTGAAGTTCAAGTAGAGCTTCTTCATAAGTATGGAGTGGAAAATCCTTCTTCTAAGCTAAGAGAAAGAGTTAAGGGAATTAGCTTTGGTGAGAGCATAGAAGTTAGAGATCCATATACAAAACTCCCTATCAAAAAAGAAATAAAACCATATATGGTTGATAACTTAAGGCAATATCTAGAAAAAGAAGCAATAGCCTTTTCAGCATTGGATGAAGAGTTATATATTCAATTAATTTCTTATGTTGTAGTAAAAACAACTTCTACTGGTAGGCCAGTCTTTGAAGCTGGAGGTTCAGCGGTTGATCACGCTCACGATGCGCTAATATTGGCACTATTAGCTGTTACTGAAAATTATGGAGCTCTTCACAAAATGAATATTGCCGCGAAAGCTGGAACATTTTCAAATACGTTCTTTATGCCGAAGAAAATAGATGAAGAAGATGGTGAAGAAAAAACAGAAGTAATATTTAGGGATACATTAAAGTCCCCTGGTATCAATAATAGAAGAAAAAAGATTAGAAGAGCAACTATAAGCAAATCTGTAACGAGAAAGATGTTCTAATATGAGTATAAACAGCGCAGAAAAACATCAAGCAGCTAGTTCTAGAATATTTAATGATTATTCTGTTTCTGAGGGTTCAAGCAATTCTATTAAGGAAGAAAATCAGATAAGAAGAACTAAAGAGGAATATAATGACCTTAATAATTATTCTACTCTTTCATTTAAAAAGCCATATAAAATTCCTTTAAACGTAGTAAAAGCAAAAGTATTTAAAATTAATTCACAAATGCAAGAGTTGCTTGATGCTCTTGAGTCTCTTCTAGATAAAGTTTATATAAATCCATTTATAGATAGTGATATAGAAGAATGTCATTTTAGTTTATGGGAAGAAGTTAGAAAAAATAATCAAAAACTATTCAAATCAAATTTACAAGAAGAAACAGTGTATGTAGGGGGGTCTCCTTTGTTTGACGAAACAACGGGAGAATATATATTGCAGGAAGTTTTTAAAAATCCAGAATATATTTCATTTAGACAGTATCTCTACGCTGAACGACACGCCTCTAGAGGCTGTAGAAAATTTGTAAAAGAATATGACAGATTAATTTCTCATTCTGTTTTTGTTCATTTATTTGATTTTAGATACTATATAAAACTTTTATCACATGAAGCACATTGCATAAAAGAATCCTTATTATACGATTTTGGAGATGATTATGAAGACGAGTCACAACAACAAGCCGCAGCATTTTATTTTTCATGGGCAAAGATGGCAGAAAACCATTCGAGGCTCATTACCGAAGAACTCGCAAAGCAGGCAGACTCAGTCCCAACTTCCGAAGTGGATAATATCTCAAAAAAACAAGCAGCACAATTCCAAGCGTTTTTTTCGATTCGAGTAGCATCATATACAGAGGCTGTTGATAATCTTTTATTTTCTTTGAAGAAAGATTTAGAAGATACTTGTGAACTTTTTTATAAAAGATTTGTAGCTCCATCGCTTAGATTCAAAACAAAAGTTGCAGCTCCACTGGAGCTTGATTTACTCACAACATCTTTAGGAACCGCAGCCCCAATTCTTTCAGAAGAAGTCATTACCGCTGTAAATGCATTTAGGGGTAATTTTGGATCAATACTTGCTGATATGGTTCAAAGAAGAAATAATACGCAATCAAAATTTGACAAGCTATTAAGTTTTAACCTTCAAAGAAAAAAATATATAGCTTACATAGACAGTCTGGCCGTCAAAGCTAGTTCTAGGCCTAAAATAGTTCTTTATAACGTTGAAGATAAAACGTCCAATTTGTTTGACAGCATATTCATAGATAAGAGTAAAAGAGAAAGCTTAAAATCGTCTCATGATAATTTAGATAATTTAGATACAGATTCTCATCCACAGTATTTGATGAGATCTGGTGGAAATATTTTTGGAGACATTTCAGTTGCAGAGGGCGTTACTATTGATGGAGTTGACCTAGATCAACACGCCCATACAGGAGAAGATGGAACGGTAAAAATCAAGTCTACAGATATTGATTACCAATCAGTCAGATCTGAAACAGTTCTTCTACAAACCGAAGAGGGCAATACTCTAAAGGTCTCAGTAGACTCATTTCTTGCTTCAATCAAGCAGGGTGGCGCTCCTTCTGTAGATGCGGTAATATTGATGTCTATTCCTGATGAATTCAAAGATAAATATGAATTTGAAATAATGTACGTGGAGAATTAGTAAAATGTCATGGTTTAAACCTATTAAAGATTCAATAATTGTACTTGGAGAATCTGAATTAGTTTATTCTTCTTTTGTTCATATTCCAGTAAAAAGAAAAATATACTTTAATTACTTAAGCAACGACGTAGAAGCTGGCGAACAAATATATGTTAATTTAGATAATAAATTTGTTAACAAATATATAAACTCTTCTCTCCAAGAAGTTACTGACGATTATTCTTATATAGTTGTCTACGAAGACTCCGCTGACGATAGTTTTTTTACCCCAATTAAAAGTAGAGCTGTAGGAAACATTCTTTATTTCAACGCAGTAGAAAAAATTGAAAAAGATACTGGTTACACAAAATACTATAGTGTCTATTACGGTGCTACGAATATAAAATATTTACAATATATACAAATAGAAAACAATGATTATTATCAAAAACTTGCACCACAATCTATACCTTCTGTTGAAGGATTATATTTTGATTTGGCATCAAATAACATACAAGAGTATAGTTATGATGGAATGGAAGATTCTGTTAAAGAATATAAATTAGCTTTTTATAATAATGGCTTAGACTGGATAGATGGAAAATCACAAAGCATAGGAGCTAAAGCGTTTGGGTCTTTTGACGGTCCCAAGTTCAGGGTCATTGGCAGAAAAGGGCCAAACTATGGAAAGTTTCAGATAAGAATTTTTTCTTATTACGATGACAATTCTATATCTAAGAATCTTGCACTGGATTGGACCACGGTAGACTGTCATGCAAGTGAAGAGTCATCAAACCAAGTTTTGTATTCAAATACATTATTGGAATACTCTAAGTATATATTTGAAATAGAAGTTTTATCAGAAAAAAATGTTATGTCATCTAGTAATTCGGTAGAAATAACAAAATATCAATTTTCTCCGAATTATAAGCTAACATATGATGTAGAAGAAATAAATCCAAATATTTCTTTTGTTAAGATAGGCGGAATAAGGTAATGGCAGAAATCAAACAAACTTTATCAAACTTAAATCCACGGAAGTGAGTATGTAGTAACTGTCAGGGCAAAAGACCCTGACACCAACGTCCTATCTGCATTTTCAGAAACAGTAAGATTTACCGTACCAGGCGATTCAACAATTCCAGGCACACTACAGGGACTGACACTACATGCCTCGTTTGCTAACGTATTGTTTCGATTTAACAATGGAACAGATTTGGATTTAGCTACATATGAATATCAATTGTATGAAGAAGATGACATAGTTGCCCCAAATACCCCACCATATGCATTAGTTAGTGGAGCTCAACCACATCGTTCAGGCTTAGGTAATTCTAGCGTATTTGCAGTTCAGGTGGATGGTAGCTTTGTTAATCAAAACAATGTTGTTGAGCAAAGAAATTTCTTTGGAAGAGTTAGAGCAGTAGACACTTCTGGGAACTATGGCAACTGGACAGCTATTGTAAAAACAGATCTTTCAACACCGCTTATTGATAGTCAATACATTGTAAGCTTAACTGCAGATAAAATTAAAGCAGGAGAAATAGAGTCAGCTGCAATAGTATTAGGTGGCGCTAATGCTGCAAATACTATTATTAAATCAAAAACTTACGATACCTCTTCCGGGGCACAAGGTTGGTATATTAGAGGTGATGGTCACTTTAGCCTAGGTGGACCACATGGAATAACATATAATAACTCTACAATAACAATTGGTTCAGCAGTTAACGTTAATGCAGAACTTAATGCAAATAGCTTAACGGTTGGCAATGGCGTATATGGATATTTAACAATAGACGAAAATGTTGGACCTACAAATACAGACTTTGGTATTGAGTTAGGCGATCCTGAGTATAATTACTGGTATGCAAATGGAAAATTTAGTGTAGGAAATAACACTAACTACGTTAGATGGAATGGAACATCTTTGTCTATCGTTGGTCAAGTAACAGCATCTTCTGGAACCATAGGTGGCTGGAGTGTAAATCCAAGTTATATTAGATCTAGCAACAATTTAGTGACCATGAACTCTAATGGTTTATTTGAAATTGGAACCGCAGCCAATAATAAAGCTACTATCACTTCAGACGGAGATTTTACTGTTTATGGTACCGGTGGTGGACTACCTGATGGCGTTACAAGAATGTATGGTGGATTTCTTAATGTTAAATTAGGATCAGACCCAGGAGCAAACATTGCCAACACGCAGATTACTTTTGACAGTATAGCATTTTTTAAACCTGGAATTCCAAATTATGGCATTTTGATAGCTGGAGGAAACAATGGAGCCCCTGCCTTTATAGACGTTGGGGCTACAGGAATAACAGAGAACAATTCAGTTTCATGCAGTGGATTCTTTAGATCCTCTGGAAATAGTGGTTGGTATAATCAAACACATGGTGGTGGAATATGGATGGACGAAGGTACAACTGTAAAAGTTTTCGGAAATAAAAACTTTTCAACTGGTGGAACAATTTCTGGTGGAACAATTTCTTCAAGCGGAGCAGTCTATGCTTCAAACTGGTTGAGAACATTCGGAAACGCTGGGTGGTATAGCGAAACTCATGGTGGTGGTATGTACATGGATGAATCAACTACTGTTAAAATCTATCAAAATAAAAATCTATATACTGCAGGAACAATTACAGCAGGCCTTTTTTCTTCTGCAGGTACTATATATCTTGCAGCTGTTGGGCCATCAAGTTCCGATGAAGTTATGGTGAGAATATCTACAGGGGAAGTCAAAAAACGTACGTTGTCTAACTGGTCACTTCGTGAAATGAAAGAAGATATCAACACACTAGAAAATGCTATAGACAAGATTAAATCTATGCAGCCAAGGACATTTAGATTTAAACAAAGTGCATTAATTCAAGATGAACCATACGATGCTTTTAATCGTCGTGAGCAACTTCAATATGGTTTCATAGTTGATGAAGTTGCAGATTCCGAAGCTCCTAACTTAGTATATTATGCAACTGATGATGGCATAACTAAGTTTGAAAAGTCGTGGAAGCCAGATGGCATGATTGCCTTAGCCGTTGCTGCCATAAAAGAACTTACAGATAGAGTTGAAGAATTAGAATCAAGAATGGTATAATGTAAATATGAATGAACAAAATATAGATGTAAATTTAATTATTCAGTCTTTTCAAGATAGGTTAACACAATTGACGACCGAAAATGTGATAAAAGACGCAACAATTAAACATTTAACACTCCAAATTCAGGAGATGTCAAAAGAAGAAGTAAAGGATAAATAATGTCAGAAGATAACGTAGAAAATACTACAGAAGCTACAAAAGAGTTTACTGTTACTATTTTAATCAGCGATCAGAACCTATCTTATAAGAGTGATTTTAATGAAGCTGAAACTGTTTTTTGGCTAGAGTCCGTTAAGGCTTTAATCCTAAAGAGAGCTTTTGACGCAGCTGCTGCTAGCTAATTTTATTTTTTATACTACTATTACTTTATCTAAGTAAGGAGTTCTAATGGCCATTAGACAATATCTGCCATTTAGCCAAAATGGATCAGGAGACTTTTTTGCAAAAGCAATTGAGCCTGAACAAATTAAAAACTTATCCAAAGCCTTAAAACCTGCTGCGCTAGCACTGGGTTATCAGGGGACTAATTATTTTTATACTGGTAGAAGCAATTTTGAGCCATCTCCCTATGACTTTGATAGGATCCTTCAGGCAGTTGACACAGACTGCTATGTCAAGCAAGCGACTTTAAAATATAAAGAGCTTTTTTGGAAAGAGGGCTGGAAAATAACTGGAGAAAATGCAGAAGCAGTCTCTTATCTGTATCAAAGAATTGACTTTATGGAAATGGCAATGAAAAGGCCATTTGTAGATTTTTTAATGGAAGTTTCAGATCACTTAGTTAAATTTTCTAATGTTTTTATCGTAAAAGCAAGAGGAGACATGTCTGACTATTTCCCTTCATCTTTAAGTCCTGTTAATTCAACTCAACCAGTTATTGGGTATTATTTAATCCCAACTGAGCAAGTAAGAATACTTAGAGACAAGTTTAATAGACCTAAATCTTATCAGCAACAAACTGATCCAATGACATATTCTCCTACTGATAGAGATCCTGTTTGGTCGGCTGAAAGGGTAATACATCTTCATTTTGACAGAAAAACAGGTCGTGCATTTGGCACTCCGTTTTTAAGCTCAGTTTTGGATGACGTTGTTGCTTTAAGGCAATTAGAAGAAGATATTCAAAACCTTGTTCACAGAGAATTATTTCCTCTGTATAAATATAAAGTCGGCACTGCCGAGCAACCAGCAGAGCCAGAAGAAATAGATGACGCAGCTGCTCAAATAGAAAACATGAGATCTGAAGGTGGATTAATACTTCCATACAGGCATGATGTTGACGTGATAGGTGCAAATAATACAGCTCTTGATGCCAGCCAATATTTAAATCACTTTAAGGAAAGAGTTGCAGTAGGTCTTGGCGTTGCGCCTCATCACCTTGGTATGAGCATGAATGGTGGAAATAGATCTGTTACAGATAGACTAGATACAGCTCTATATGATAAAGTAAAGCAGTTTCAAAAGCACTTAGCAGAAATGATTAGAGTTCATTTCTTTAATGAACTTCTTTTTGAAGGTGGATTTGACCCAATAGCAAATCCTGTTGACGATGGTGTTTCTGATAGGTGTTTCTTTAACTTTAATGAGATTGACGTAGATACTCAAGTCAAAAAAGAAACGCACCTAATACAAAAGTTCACTAACTCTGCAATTACTTTGTCAGAGCTAAGAATAGAACTAGGTATAGATCCAGAATATGATATAAAAGATTTGTTTGCTGGAATTCAAGCTGAGATTCAAATGGATATGGCTGAGAATCAAGCTAAAATTGCAATGAAAAATCAACAACAAACAGAACAACCACAAAGACCAGAAAACTCAGACAAGCAACAACCTGCAAGATCTGGACAAAGAAATTTACCCTCTAGAAGAAAAGGTCCTGGTAATATTATTAGACCAGCAAACCAACAGGGAAGAAAAACTTCACCAGATATCAGAAGATCTGATTTATCATGGCTTTCTGTTATTGAAAATGCTCTCAAAGAAGAGTATAATGTTATTGAACAAGATGAAATAAAGAAAGGTTCGGAATGATAATCCCCTCAGAAACAGCAAAAAACTCTAGATATGGCGAAGACGCAATAGAAGCTTTTTACACTGCAGTTGATAATGGTCAAGCACGTTTAGCAATGTCTATTCTAGTTGACATTATTGAAGCTTTTGCAGAAAAGATTGAAGCACTTGAAGAAGCCGCTGATCCAGTTGTTGAAGTTTTACTTTTAGCAGAGGAAGAGGAAGTAAAAGTAAAAGAACAAATTGAAGAAGATGTAAAGCCTGCACCTAAAGCTAAAGCAAAGGAAACTGTTTCAGAATAATATGAAACTGATAATAGGCTGCCCTATATATGATAGGGATTGGATTTTTCCGTACTGGATATCGTGCATACAAGCTCAATCAGTATTTCTTTCTGATATTGGATTTGTTTTTGTTGCATCTAAAGATGATCAAGCAACAATATCTCACCTTGAGCAGTGGCGAAATCATCATCCAGAAGTAAAAATTTTTGATATTTTATATCCTGAAAATGTAAACCATTTTTCACATAAAGAAGGCACAAGACAGTGGACTTTGTCTAAATATGAAAATATGGTCAACTTAAGAAATATTCTTCTTCAAAAAGTAAGAGAATATAATCCAGATTATTTTTTTAGTCTAGATTCAGATATATTAATTAAAAATCCATCAACAATAGAACTTCTTATCGCCCACATTAAAGAGGGAGCGGATGCAGTTAATCCACTCATGTATATGACCCCAGTTGGAACTTCTTACCCCAGTGTTATGAAATGGTTGGCACATGCGGGCGGTAAGGCTCATAGAGATTTGGATTTCCCTATCGGAACTTATTTTAAATCAGATATTATAATGGCTGCAAAAATGATGTCAAAAAAAGTTTATAGCGCCATTAACTACACTATTCATCCACAGGGTGAAGATCTTGGTTGGTCAGCAACAGCAGCTGACCACGGTTTTAATCTCTATTGTGCATCGTACATATACACTCCTCATATTATGAGTAGAGCAATGCTTCAGGATGTTCTTCGAAATGGAGATCCTAGGGAATTTGAAACTTTGAAAAGTTTGTCTAAAGTATGATATTCTTATATAAGATTGTTTAATATATGATTACCCAATTTACTATAAGTACAAGCTTAGAATTATTCTGTCATGGAGACATAAATGGCTTTTGATTTTGTCGAAAATTTTACCGTTCAACTTCCCGATTTCAGTAAATTAGACTATGATTTTTCGGAAGCATTTAACAGCAAACATGGTCTTATTATAGAAGTTGCTGCTATACACGAACGGACTCACTTCTAATTACAATAATTATTCTGCTATTGAATTAGAAAAGGCTCTCCAGTCTTGGGTTGAGCCTTATCCTAAGCCAATAATTTTAAATCATGATTTAAATGCTGAACCAATTGGTAGAGTCATTGCTGCAAAAATGGACAAAGAAGAAGACGGCAGTCCCTTTGTTAGACTGCAGATTGCAATCACTGATCCAACTGCAGCCCAAAAAGTTTTAGACAAGAGATACCTTACTGGATCTGTTGGCGGTAGAGCTGGTAAAGCAATTTGTTCAATTTCTGGTGATGATTTAGCTTCCGAGTCTGACAATGGCAGGCCAAAAATTCCAAAGTACCGCAGAGGTCAAGTTTATAAAGGTAAGCTCGCATTTATTGATATGCAGGATATTTCTTTTAAAGAATATTCATTTGTAAATCAACCAGCTGATGGTAAGTCAATTGTTAGATCAACATCTGCTACCGCTGACAAAGATGGAAAGCCAAATACTGAAGGCTGGGTAGCTAAAAGTTCTGCGTTTGTTTTAAGTATGAACGAAGAAGATATTTATTCCGTAGAAGAACATGATTCTTTATTTAAAAATATGAAAAAGAAAGAATCTAAGCCAATGTATCTTCATCTAAAAGGCGCTTTTTTGACAGCTCTTGCCTTCCAAGAGAGCGAAAATGCACATAATAAACCAGTTTCATTACTATCTAGCGAGGAAGCTATTAATAACACCGATCTACAGGAGAACTCTAATATGAAAGATCGCAATCAAGAAGAGGATATTTTAGCTGTAACTGAAGAGTTGAGCGAGGATCTATCTTCAATTGCCGCAGAAAAGACTGAACAGTCTGAAGGTGGCGAAGAAGAAGCACCAGAAGCACTAGCTGAAGGTAGCGAAGAAGCCGGCGAAAAAGAAGCCGGTGTACAAGAGTCTAAAGACGATACAGAGAAAGCGGATGAACAAGCTGAAAAGGCTGTTGATTCCGAACAAGCTGCAGAGTCTGAAGAACCAGAGGCCAAAGAAGAACAGGCCGAAGGCACTCAAGAGCCTAAGAGTACGGACGAAGACCTCAGCGATAAGGCTGAACAGCCCGCTGAGCAAGACAACGACGTTCTTGACAAGATAAAAGCTCTTGAAGAAGAAAATGCAAAGCTCAAGGCAGCACTTCACAGAATTCTTGTGGAAAGAGTAGTAGATGCAAAAATCAACGCTGGCGTAGAAACAGCAGAGCAGAGAGATGAACTGATTGAGTCACACTTGACCAGAACAGCCTCTTCTCTTGCTGATTCACTCAGAGATATTGCAAAAATACCAGTCCGCAAGTCACGTCATGCCGAAGCACCAGAAATCCATAACGAATCCGCAGCAGTTACAAATGAAGAAAACGTAGCAACTGTTGACGAGGATAATGAGATTACTGAGGCTAAGGAAGAAGTATCACTTGAGCAAGTATTTGTTGACGCTCTCATGGGCCGTCGTAAGCTTTAAAACAAGGAGAAAATAAGAAATGAGCTTAGCAAAATTTCGTAAAGTAGGCACAAAGACTGGTTCAGGCCGTTTTGTGGTTTCAGAGGGCATTGCTCCAGCAGCATACCTTCTTCCACATCCTGGTCTACCAACTTGGTATTCCGACAGCGAAGATGATCGCTTTGAAATCGTAATTCCAAAAGGTACCATTCTTTCAGTCGTAGCCGACAGTAACGGCGATGCAAGGGTTGTTCCAGCTAATGGTACATCGGCTGCAGTCACCTTTGGTGACAACATGCCATCATCTTGGGATCCACTAGATGGTGCAACTCCATCTTATAGCTCTGGCGCAACTGACACTGTTGCGGTAGGCGCAAGATCAATTCCAGTTGGCGTTGCTCAGTATGACCTTTACCGTCCATTTGACAAGGGCACCTCACAAGGTGCAGGCTTCATCACCCATGGTTACGTTGAGTACCCAATGGTCACTGGAGTCAATGCAGACGTTACCGTTGGTAGCGTAGTTCGTTCGGACCATATGGGCCGTCCAGTATTGGCAGCTGCAGCTGACTTTTTTGCCAGCAATGCAGTCTACTCTTACCTCCAGGTTGGTAAGGTAGTCGAAGTAGAAAAGTTTGCAACCAACTTTGATGATGGTCTTCTTTCCTACATGCAGCTTCCTTCAGATCCAGGTGCGCTTAAGACAGTATTTGAGATTACTCGCTCAGGTGCTTTCTCAGGCAAGCTTGGTATCCGTAGCAACCTGGATGTCCACAACGTCATTGGCGCATTCCGCGTCAACCTAACCTTATAATAACAGGAGGAATATCCTAAGATGAGTAAAACAATCCAAGAGCTCCTCTCAGGACTCCCAGCTTGGGAAGCCGCATTATCTGAGGACGGGTATCTAGACCAAGACAACAGAGTTACCATTAAGGAAGCTTTTGCATCACCAGATGCTGCAATTCTCTTCCCAAAGGTTATTTCTCGTACTCTTAAGGAAGCAGCTGAACCCCAGCTTCTAGTTACTCCTCTACTTTCAACTGTACGTCTCGGTAAGGGCCGTTCACTTGAATTCCCAGCAGTTAATGCAATTCAAGCAGCTGAGATTCCCGAAGGACAAGAGTACCCAGAGCAGGCATTAGCCTTTGCAAAGCAAATTGAAGGAAAGGTGTCCAAGAAGGGTGTCAAGCTAGCTTTCACAGAGGAAGTTATTGCTGACTCACTTTGGGATATCGTCGGCCTTCATGTCCGCGCTGCAGGTCGTGCCCTTGCTCGCTTAAAAGAGCAAATTGCACTTAGCCGTTTCAAGGACGCTGCAACAATCGTCTTTGACAATGACAACGGTGCCTACGATTCAACAACTGGCCGTGACATCAATGGTGCCTTTAACGACACCGTCACCTGGGACGACATCGTAGACATGGCTGCAGTTTTGATGGCAGAGAAGCATGTACCAACAGACTTCATCCTCCATCCACTCATGTGGTCAGTCTTCTTGAAGGACAGCATCTTCCATGCAGGTGGCGCAGCTTCAGCTGTAGGTACCAGCTGGGGTTACCGTCCACAGTCTCCAGAAGGCGCACTAAACGCAACTGCTCCAATGGGTCTTAACGTACTTGTATCACCATTCGTCAGCTTCACAGCTAAGGCAAGTGGTAGTGCAGCTAAGTCTGACCTTTTCCTCATTGACCGTAACGAGGTTGGTTCACTTCTAGTCAAGGACGATCTGTCCACTGACCAGTTTGATGATCCATCACGCGACATTCGTCAGATGAAGATGAAGGAGCGTTACGACATCGTAATGCTGGGCGATGGCGAAGGTATTACCGTCGCTAAGAACGTCAAGCTCAGCCGTAACTACGAGGTTCAGGTTACAAGCGAAATTTAATTTGACCTTAGGGCATTATAGTTACGGTCACTGAAAAGTGACAGCCCATAGGCAGAGGGTGGTGGCGAAAGCTACCACCCTCTGTTTTTTACATCAGAAAACTGTTACTATTTCAGTAAAATCTCAATAAGGAGAATCTGTGGCTCTGTATTTAATAGAAAGCGCTAGTGTAGACGCTGATGTTGTCGTAATAAAGTTTGGAAGAACTGTCAAAATTAGCTCATTAATAAATGCTAACTTTACAGTACAAACCACAGCTGCTACCCCAGTTGTTGTTCCCAGTCCATTTGCAGCAATAAATACTATTACTGATTTTAATCAAATATCTAGAACTTTAAGATTGTTTTGGGATGTAATTTTAACTTCTGGTCAACAATATGAAATAATAGTTTCAAACATAAAAGACGCAGTAAATGAAACGATACCAACAGAAAAAATCAAGTTTACAAAAGCAGATGCTGCGACACCTTCTACAATAACTTCGTATTCAGAACCTGTATATGAAGAGATATTGATAGAGGATAAGTCTGTTAGAACAGATGTGTATTCTACTGTTCAAATTCTTGCTAAAAACCCTAATTTTTACGTAGTTTCTGTAGATCCTGTTAATGGAGACTTCTATGTAGATAACTCTTACAATAATGGAAGAGTAACAATTGAGTTCAATGCTCGACCAGCTTCAAACTTTCTTAACGCTAAGTATTTTAAAGCACAGAAAAAGAAAATACAGAGAACTCCATCTAGATGGGAGTCAGTAGACGCTAACGTGTCTCTTCATTCTTGGAAGGCAGAAGCTTACATAGACTTTCCATCAAATGATGCAACGCCTGTGTATGCAACCTCTAATAAAAAATATTTTGAGACTGGATATAAATATAGAATTATATTATCTAAAGATATAGGCATATAATTATTATGACTAACTTTATTTATGGAAAAGCAAAGCAGGGTATACTGAACGGTTATTTTAACTTTTCTGAAAATAATTTTAAAGTAGCACTAGTAAAAAGTTCTTATACTCCTAATCAGAATGTTCATGAATTTTTATCAGATATATCAAATACAAATGTTGCGTATACAACAGAAAATCTTCCGTCTTTAGTAAATAATTTAGGAGTTTTAAATTGTCAAGATTTTTTATTTGAATTGCCAGTAAATACTGCTTTTAATGCAGCGGTAATATATCAAGTTGGTTCAAGTCAATCAAATTCAAGGTTACTAAGCTATACAGACACAGCCTCTGGGCTTCCCTTTACGGGTTCTCAAAATTCTGTAACAGTAGTTTTTGATTGGATCGGATCAATTTTAACACTATAAGGAAAATATGACCACACAATATCCAAGTTCTTTAGATGTATTTACAAATCCAACTGCAACTGATACCTTAAATTCAGGCGATGTTCCTCATCATTTACAGCACGCAAATGTGAATGATGCAGTTGAAGCAATACAGACCGTGTTGGGTTTGAATCCAGCAGGTGCGCATTTAACTATTAAAGATAGAATAATTTCAGCTGAAACCACTATATCTAGTCAGTCAGTATTAAACGGTTTAGATGATGTTACTATTACATCAGTATCAACTGGAAATATATTAAGATATAATGGTTATCAGTGGGTTAACTATTCTGAAGCCAACGTTGTAGATGGAGGAAACTTTTAAACATGGCAAACACAATAAGAATTAAAAGAAGGGCCGGAACAGGGTCCGCAGGGGCTCCATCTTCGTTAAAAAACGCAGAACTAGCCTATAATGAGGCTGATGACATTCTTTACTATGGTAAAGGATCAGATGGGACCGGTGACGCTACGTCTATTCCAGCTATTGCTGGAGCAGGAGCGTATTTAACTTTAGGCACTTCTCAAACAGTAACTGGTGATAAAACATTTTCTGGAACAGTATCAGTTGCAACGCCATCCTCTAACGCTCACGCAGCTACAAAGCTTTATGTGGACAATGCAGTTTCTAACATAACAGTAAGCGGAACTGCTAATCAAATTACAATAACAAGTGGCACTGTGTCTTTGGCTTCAAGCGTTACAACTCCAGGAGATTTGACAGTAACCGGAAACCTTACAGTAAATGGAACTACTACAACAGTTAATTCTACAACGGTTTCTCTTGACGACAAGAATATAGAATTAGCAAGCACAGGGTCACCCAGCGATGCTGGAGCTGATGGAGCTGGTATAACCGTCAAGGGGACTACAGATAAAACCTTTAACTGGGTTGACGCAACAGATGCTTGGACATCTTCTGAACATCTTAATTTATTGACCGGAAAATCATTTTATATTAATGGCACTTCTGTTTTAAATTCAAGTACTCTTGGTTCTGGAGTTACTTCATCTAGCCTTACATCAGTTGGTACTATTTCAACTGGAGTATGGCAAGGTACAGCAATTGAAATTGCATACGGAGGCACTGGTTCCACAACTGCATCTGGCGCAAGAAATGCACTAGAACTTGGATCAATTGCAACACAAAATGCTAATAATGTAAACATTACAGGTGGTACAATAGACGGCATATCCATTGATGGTGGAACTTTTTAATTAAAACTTTTGTTAAACGGAGTCTAAATGGCTAACACTATTAAGATTAAAAGAAGCGGTACAGCCACACAGGTTCCAAGCTCACTAGAACACGGAGAGCTAGCAATAAATTATACAGATGGTAAGCTATTCTATAGAAATAATCTGGATCAAATAGTAGAACTTTCATCTTCTTCTGGCTCAGCTCCAACCACTGGCCTTACAGAAGATATAAGAGACGTAAAAATAATGCTTTATATGGAGGTCATTTAAGATGTCAATTAATCAGAAACGTTTGGCGGGTCCAACACAGCTTGGAACCTCAAGTGTTGCATACTATACTGTTCCAGCGGCAACTACTACTATAGTTAAGCAAGTTGTATTAACTAATACAACAGCATCTGCAAAAACAGTCACTGTTAGACTAGTTCCCGGTGGAGAGAGCGAAGGCGCTACGCCTAATTCACTAGATATTATTAGTGCAATGACTTTGTCTGCTAATGAAACAATGTCTTTTAACTGTTCTATGGTAATGGTTAATACAAGTGGAAATGGAGACCAATTAAAGGCACTTTGTAGTGCAAATAGCTCTGTAAATATATCCGTGTTTGGAATAGAAGAGGCTTAATAATAATGACAGGACTAGTTAGGTATGGAGCTCCTAGCGCAATGCAATCTTTTATTGATGCGCCTGATCCAATATTTGGAACTGGGGTAGATGGAGACGCTACATTAGATGGGTCAACAACTATTTTAGGAATGACTCCATTTTTAAGCGTTTACTCAATGACAACAGATCTCTTTTTTAATAATCTAACCATTAACGCTGGAGTTAGATTAGCTCCAAATGGATATAGAATATTTGTTAAAAATATTTTGACATTAAACAGTAACTCAATTATAGGTTTTGCAGGTGGCTACTCAACTGCTGGGTCAATAGCACAGCGGAGGGGCTGCACAAACTGCGGTAACCAATAGTCTTGGCGGTTCTGCAACAGGGTATTCTGCAACCGCGCCAGCAGATGGATTGGGTGGTTCAAAATATTATCAAATTCCACATCAAGCCATAAGAGGATGGGCAGTAAGCGCTTCTATTACAATTCCAACATTTCTAAGAGGTGGCGCAGGTGGTTTTGGTCAAGCAGGGGGTGGAGTGGTTATTGTAGCTGCAAGATATATAACTGGTCCATCTTCTGGTACTGCTTCGATTACTGCTCCAGGCCTACCCCCTGCTGGCGGCGGAGTAATTATAGCGATATCTTCTCATTCAGCACTTCCAGCATCAATTTTTACAAACGTAACTGGACAAAATCCAGGCACAGTCTACTACATGCAGTTGGTGTAAAATGCCAGCAATGGATAGAGTTGGTCAGCAAAGAACACAAAGAGCTGGAAATGATTCCATCTATGGTTCGGGTTTAGACGGAAATGGATATGTTAACTCTGCATTAAGCCTGACTAGCGACATGTATTATAATAATTTAGAGGTTAATTCTAATGGAATTGTATATACAAATGGTTTTAAAATATTTGTCAAAGGAACATTAACACTTAATGGATATATTGGTATAGGTTCAGTTTCTTCTGGAACAGTATCGGAATCGGGATCAAATATTTCAGATGGCTCAATTACAGGGCATGTCACATCCACTATCTCATACAGGCTTGGAGGACAAGGTGGTGGTGGTTCTAATCCAAACGTACCAGTCATGCCAAGCTATCTATATAAAAATATAAACAATCTTTTAGGAGGAAGTTATATTGACCCAGCAAATACTAGTGGAACAAAAATTACTGGCGGATCTTTTGGTACAACGGGTACAACTGGAGCAACAACTCCTGCCCCAGCTACATGGCCAAATAAAGCTGGTAAAGCAGGATCTGCTGGAGGGTATGCCCCCGATGCTCATACCGTTAATGCTCCAGGTGGAAGAGGTAATCCAGCAGCAGATGGCTCTGCTAACTCAGGTCCAGCTCCAGGTGGAGCAGGAGGTGCTGGTGGAGCAGGGGGTGGGGTTGTTGCCGTTTTTGCAAAAACAATAATTGGATCTGGAAAAATATTTTCATTAGGTAGATCTGGGGTAGGGGGATCAGCTGGAACCACAATTCCTGCGGGCGCCAACGGAGCAAACGGTGCCGCAGCACCAAATCGTACGGATCACCATCACGTTGCCCCCACTACGACCCACCACCACGTAGCTCCTGGTCATAGTCATGCACCTCATACGAGGAACCATGATCATCATAATCATACGACAAATCACTCTGATCGCCATGGGCATAAAGCTGGACCCCACACAGACCATAAGGGTCATGTCCATGAGGAGCCCCATTGGCACCATGGCGGTCACCACCACCATCCGCACAACGATGGACCTCATGGTGGCGTTCATCACTGGGATGGTCACTACTGGCATGCATGGCGTCCACACTACAACGGGTTGGGGCAATGGACTCATTATCCACCACATGGGCATCAAAAGCCTAATGGCCATCACAACTGGTATCAACCAGACGGTAATGCTCACCATCATGAAAGGTTTTATCATGGATCATTTGGCGGACACGATGGTCACGTTCATGCACACTTTGGCGAACCTCCACATACCCATACTCACGTAAATGGAATAACCCACTCAAGTGCAAGGTATCACCATCATAACCACTCTGTTTCACATCCCAATCCTGATGCATCATCGAGCCATGCTAATCCAGATGCATCGGCACATTATGCTGGTGGAGCTGGAGGAGTTAATGATGCTAATCATGGTAGGGGAGCTCCAGCTATAACTGGTGCAACAGGAAAAAGAGGTGGTGCTGGAGGTGGAGGCGCAATTGTTGTAGTTTGTGATACAATAGATTCAAACGTAGTTTTTGACACTAGAGCGGGTCTTACGGCAGATTCTGATAATTTTTCTGCCTCTTCTGGTTCATCGTATATACTATACAATATCTAAAAAGGAGAAAAATAAAATGGATTTTGAATTAACAACACAACAAAAAACAGACATATTAACTGTAACTAAAAAAAATATTAAATCAGAAATATTTAACATTTTAATTAGAGTTGGAATTGATCCAGATACTTTTGACGAAAATGATTTATCTGGTTTTGACCCAGTAATGGTAGGGGAAAAAGAAAGAGTACAGGCTCTTATAAGCGGACTAATTTTGATTGAGGCTAAGTTAGCCGCTCTATAATGAAAAGATTTGTTTGCGTTCCATTATCTTTAACAGAACACCAAATGCCAGAAGAAGCTAAGAAGTTATCTGAAGAGTCTCAGCTTTCAATAAGGGTTTCTGAAGAATATGATCATATATTTATAGGTTCTTTTCCTGAAACTTTTGCTATTGAATCGCCAGCTTCTGTTGAAAGTGGATATGTATATTGGTTAGACGTTACTGACGAATATAATAATTTTTTGAAAAATGTATTTATCCTCTGTAAAAGTTCTGATAATGAGTATAAATTTTTTCCAATATTAAAAGAAAAACATATACTAAGATTTCGTTTTAGAATACCTAAAAAAAATAAATACAACTATCAAATTTGGAACGATGATAACATGTTATATGAAGGTGAGTTTGAGGTAACGTGAACGTAGAAAGTCCAGCCAAGTGTATTTCTGTATACAGAGAAGTTTTCTCCGAAGAAAGTGCAAACCATTTTATAAAAAATTTAGAACATGAAACCACTTCTGACTGGTCTGAATTAAGTTGGGGTTCATCAAAAATTGGAGATGGTGTTTCTTCTAAGTATAGAACATCTTTAACGTGTTCGTTGATACCACTAATGAAACCTTATCCAGAAACGGAACTGTCAAAGTATTTTACAGAAAATATTAGAACTCCTATAGAAAAAGTTACAAATGATTATGTAACTGAATACTTAATTCCTTCAGGTATGCACGCAGCGTACCAATTATTAAAGTATCATCCAGAGTCAGAGTATCATGCACATGTAGACCATGCTCCTGACAATAGAAGAGTTTTTAGCATGGTATCTTGCATTCTTGCTCCAGAAGATGGTGGGGATTTAGAGTTTCCATTTTTTGATTTGTCTATTCCAATGGAAACTGGAATGGTTATACTTTTTCCTGCCAATTTTCCTTACCTACATATAGCTCATTCAGTTAATTCTGGAATTAAATACAGTTTAGTAACATGGTATGAATAACGGTATAATGATAGTATGGACAATAATTTAAATAAATTTAAGCCAAGAACTTTTGGAATAATAGGATCTGGCACAGCTGGATTAATAACTGCCCTTCTTCTTAGAAGAGCTTTTCCAGCATGTGGTGTTACTGTTGTATCTTCTTCTGATGTTGGCATCATAGGTGTTGGCGAAGGCTCAACTGAACATTGGCGTCAGTTTATGGAGTTATGCGATATACCTCTCCATGAAATGTTAATGGAAACCGCAGCTACACATAAATATGGAATTAGGTATGAAAACTGGACAGATCATACTCCAGATTATTTCCACAGTGTTTCAGGTGGAGATGATATATACTGTTTCGGTTTATTCGGAGCATATATGGGAATTATAGAAACTGGTAAGACACTAACATCTCAAACATCTTCAATAGGTTTAGTGAGAGATAAGATTAGAAGAGAAAATCTACACAATAATACAAATCAGTATCATTTTGATACTTTTAAATTAAATGAATATTTTGTTTCTTTAGCATTTAATAGGAATGTTAGATTTATTGATGGTCTTGTTCAAAAAGTTCAGAAAAATGAAGATGGAACTATAAAATCTGTTCAAACAAAACAGGGTGATGAGATAGAAGCCGACTTTTGGTTTGATGCATCAGGTTTTAATAGGGTTTTATTAAAGGAAGTTGGTGATGTAGATTGGCAGTCCTTTAGTGATTATTTATTGTGCAATACTGCTATTCCGTTTCCCACAGAATCTGATCCAAGCGGAAAAATTCACGGATATACAAGAGCAAAAGCAGCTTCTTCTGGCTGGATGTGGGAGATACCGACGCAAGAAAGAAGAGGAAATGGATATGTTTTTTGCGATCAATTTATTTCCGTTGAACAAGCAGTGGAAGAGGCAGAAAAAATAAGCGGATATAAGCTTCCTAAAGATCCTAGAGTAATTAAGTTTGATGCTGGGTATGTAAAAGAACCTTGGCAAAAAAATGTTATTGCAGTTGGATTGGCTTCCTCTTTTGTTGAGCCGCTAGAAGCTACCAGTATTGGTTCAACAATACAGCAAATTCGTCAAGCGATACCTTATATCTCGTCTTATATGCCAACACATAAGTTTTCGCAAAAACATTTTAATGAATCTTTTGAAAAAGTTATGAAAAATATATTGACCATGATTAGATTACATTATTATAGCGATAGAAGAGATAGTAAGTTTTGGCAAGAAATGGCACACATGCCGATAAATAAAGAGCTTCAAGATATCATTGATTTATGGTCAGAAAGACCTCCGTCAAGAAATGACTTTGATCATTCTCACGGAGAAATGTTCTTAGCCCCTCATATGACTCATGTAGGTCAAGGTCAAGGAATTGTTAATGTAGAAGCCTGTACAATGTCTATAAATCATTTTGGAATTAGAAGAGAAGTTGAAAAACAATTAGATGAATTTTCCAAAGGAAGAAGTAATCATGAACTTGTTGATCATGCTCAAGCTCTAAGAGAACTTTATCATTTAGACAAAGAATGGAATATTAAGTGAGTCCAAAACCAAAAAAACAAAAATTAAAACCAGGTCAAATTCGATTTACTCCTATGGATAATAGGCTGATGGAGTCGGCGCCATACATAAATACTGTCACAAATCAACCATCTTGGTTCAAGCGAATAAAAAAAGAAGGTGGCTCCTTAAGAAGATGTGCTGGTACAATAGATTTCCTAACCGCAGGAGCCACATTGCCGATGTGGACGAATTATAGATTTAGACCAGATGGCCGTGGTGCTTGGGAAACTGGATCTGATGACTTTTTTCCATCTGCAGTTATTGGTGGAAAAGATGTTCCAATAGGATCTATATCTGGCTTTAACTACAATTCTACTGGTGAATGTCCAATGACAGCAGTAAGAAAGATAGAGACTGGTCAGTACCCAAAGATTATTAATCCATGGAGAATTGAAACTGCGCCAGGTTGGTCTACTTTAATGGTTCCAATTTATTGGGAGCCAAATGAAGACTATACAGTCCTTCCTGCGATTGTTCATACTGATTTTTATCATCAAATGAATGTAGTTATTAATCCAATTAACGATATACCGTTTACTATTAAATTTGGAACGCCAATGGCTCAGCTTATTCCATTTAAAAGAGATTCAGATTTTACAGAAATTTTTTTTAATGATGAAGATTATTTTAAGTATGTAGCTTCTTCGGGCATGGGCAGCGGTAATCTTTCTCCAGCAGACGGCACTGGTGCTCCGTATAGAAGAGAGAGAATTAAAGTAGATGCTGAGCTAAAAGAAAAACAAAAGAGTAGATGGCAAAGATGAATATAAATCAAAAGCTTGAAAAACTTATTGAGATAAAGATAGCTCTTATGCAAGAAATATATAAACAATGTATTGAAAATAATATTGATCCAGATACTTTTATTTATTCTGATTATATTAATTCATCAGACGAAAGTCGTATACAAGGTACTTTAGGTGCGCATTGTTCTAAATTAGATATTATTGAAAAGAAAATAAAGGAGTTACAGTGATTATTGACCAAGACAGACTACTGCTGGAAGCACCAGCACTTGAGCCTGGTGTATTCTATCTTCAAAAATGCATATTCATAAATGAAGGAAAAAATGTCAATAGAGCCGGACGATGCGAAAACCTAACATACGGTGGAATTGGAATAGCAATTGGGACACCATATGAAAACCAAACCTGGGAAAGTGGATGGAAATCAGACTATGACGATTTTGAATTACAATTAACTGACATAGAAAAATGGGGACACATTATATCCGTAGTTCCTGATTTTTTTATAGATTATATACAAATTAAATATATAACAACTGATGGAGTTTTTGGTGTTAGGGATATACAGAAGCAGGCAGCACCAATGTCTATGTGGATTGCAAAATCTATATATCAATTGTTTAAAATAATTAGAGAGTGGTCATTTATGGTTGATGAACCATTTAATAGCGACCATCCTATGGCTCAGTATTCTAAGCTTGTATATGACAAACTACAACCACCGCAAAATATACTAGACGAAATTGACGCAATGCCAGATATGCACCTCGCAAAGTTTTTAAAAGGCAATCCTGATTATAAATCTATACCAACTCACTCACCTGTGTCTCAAGACTTTAAAAATTGGATACTAGAGTTGTGTGAAACGTATAAAGAACTTTCTTTTAAAGAAAAATTAGATATTATGTTGGATTTGTAAAATGTTTTTAAAAGATAAAAAAAATATTGACAGTTATGATTTGTCTTCTGTCTTAGGAGAATCATGGAGTATTCCAACTATTAATAATAAAAAGAATAATAATATTAAAGTATTCTTTAAAAAAATACAGTTAGCCATAAAAACAATGTCTGATAAATCATATTGGACCAAAGCAAACATCGTAGAAGCTTGGGGTTTTACAACTAAAATAGCAATTATTTTTCCAGGTTTACTCTTTGGCACTCAGTTTTGGTGGCTTTATGTATTTGCCATCATGTCAAGTATTGCATTAATTTGGTCTTCAACAGTAAAAACTCTTCCAACTATAATACTATTTAATGTATGCTGGGTGATTTTGGCTAGTATAGCAATACTAAAACATTTTTTTTAAGGGGATAACATGTTGTACAACGACCTTGTTGGCTACAATCAGTCTGGCGTATCCTATGAAGGTACGTTAACTTTAAGTATTCCTGGTTTTTCTGCAATATTAGTTGCTCCTTCAATAGGTATATATATAGGCGACGAGCCCGATAATAGCAATGCAACCTTTTTAGGCCTTGCTACTGTTTCTTTAATTAGGTCAGGGTTAATTACTCTTCAGACAACTCAACAGCAAGCGCAATCTATAGCAGAATCAGCTATTATTTATTTAAATAATGCTGCTGATGTTTCTGTTGTAAACAATACCTTAGAACAAGGGACTTCCGTTAGGGTTTCTATAGTGTCAAGGTCCCAATTTGCAGAACACAACCTCGCTTAGTAATCCCTATCTAATAAGTACTATTGTGAATAGTAAAATACAATGGAGATAAAATGTCTAGTTCAGTGTTAGTAAACGATACCGTAAGGATTAAGGTTAAATTTGTAGACATAGACCCTAATACTGGCGAGCAAGAATCAGTATTTCCTTCTTCTGTAATAGTAAACATAGAAAAAATTGATGGCGAAGATGTAATTGTCAATGATTTTGCTACCTCTTTAACTCAGTCAGAATATTATTATGATTTTACTCCCTCAGAACCTGGACAGTATAAAATTACCTTTAATGGAATTATGTCCGACACTTCTCAAATCGTAGTTAATCAAAACTTATACGTAAGTGATACTGATGCAGACTATAGGCCAAGCGTAACTTTAAAGTCTGATGAAACAATAATATTTGCGGCTGACATAGATCCACTATACGTTGATCCAGAAGAGCTTTTATCTTTTTTCCCAGATGCATCTTTGCTGGAAATAGGTGAATTAATACATCATTACTCACTTGAAATGAAGGAGATTTTTAATCTTCAAGATACAGAAAATGGATCTGGGATTAACTTTACTGCAGCCGAGTATATCAAAGCCTCTGCGTGCTGCGAACTAAGTAGAACCTATGGATTTGGCGGAGATGATGAATTGTCTCTCAAACTGGCTGATCTTTCCATCACAAATAGGTCAAATCCAAGAAATTCCGTCAATAGAGGCAATGCCACAACGTGGTGTCAAATAGCAGCAGCTTTAAGAAAAGAAATGATGGCATCTAGAGTAGGTATGAGAGCTGTTGTTCCAAAAGGATTACCAAATAAAAAAGTTCACAATAATTATAAAACTGTTGATCCAGATACAGGTAAATTAGTGTACCTTTCCGACAAAGAACTTTATGGTCCAGGTAGAACAACTCCAACCGAACCAGATGATCCAATGCCGGACAGAAAACTTAAGAAGTATGATTGATCCAAAAAAAGCTTTTAGAAAAATCCTTAGAGAATATGGTCATGATGTCCTCTTGCAAAGAAGGCTGTCTGATGATTTTCTATATTCTACAAATCTTGAAAGAATAACAACAAGGCATTTTTTTCCGTCCGCTGAAGCTCTTGCTCAGGCACAAAAAGAAGATAATGAAGGTTTTGTTGCTAATATTGATTTAATTTTTTATTTTGAATCAGAAATCAACCCAAAGCAAGGAGACAGGATATACGAAGAGTCTCCTTCTAATATTAATGATCCAAATGTTTATTTGATTGACTTTGCCGCTCCAGTAAGAGGTAGAATGGGTAAAATAGTATACTGGACAGTTGGAGCTACCAGGGAAAGGCCAAGTTAATGATAGTATTATCTCCAGGCCAAACTGGTACTTTTGAATTTATTTTTAACGAAAATAATACTTTTTACGACCCAACAGCAGGAGCAACTCCTTCTGATATTTTAGTATCAGTATATAGGGGTGACGCAGGGTCGGGAACCGTTATAGATGGTCCTTATTCTTATCTATTTCAAGACGCTACACCAAGTGGTAACTATATTCAAAAAATTACAAATAGCACTATATACTATGGTTACTTTGGGGACTCGCCAGGGCAAAATGTTTCCAATCTAAATGTAACAAAATTTTGTTTTTATTATACAGTTTCTAATAATTTATTTCCTGGCAACTATTCAGTTTTAGCTACGACCTATTCTGGAGCTAAAATAATACAATATATAGCGCACTTCCAAGTGCCGCAAACCAGCGCTGCGTTGTCTTCTGCATATGCATCTGGTCAAAGAGAAATTGTTCAATCATTTGTTCCAGCTTATGAAACTCTTGAACAATACAAGACTAACTCTATACTTTTAATAGGTCACGCTGACGGAATTGCCTTAAACAATATTATTAGGATAGGCTCTGTTCAAGAAGCAGTAGATCTTCTTAAGGCAAATGTTAATTCACCCTTATTAAGGGGCGTATTTGATGCATACGCAGCGGGTGCTAGAGATATATATATTTGTGCAGCCGCTCCAATGACTGAATACATTGAAGACTTAAGCCAAAGAAATACCGCGATACCATTCTACTCTATGGGCGATGCAACTCCTATTAATTATAACTTTTATCAAAGATACTGGTCTAGACTAGAAAAAACTTATGAAATTATAAAAGATTATGATTATTTAGATATAATAGTTCCATTAGAAACAAGTATATTAAATACGGGATCCATAGATTTTACTACTCAATTAGCTATGTATTGTCAAGACTTTCATAATAAGAGCGGAATGATTCAGATAGGGGTTATTGGTAGTAGAACTGGTGGAATATCGGAAGCCGATATAGATGCACTTGAAAGTAAAAATATATTTAAAAATCGATATACATTGTTTGATTCTGAAAATCAAATAATAGGAGATATGGGTAGATTTGTAGTTCCAGTTTATGGAGAATTAATCATTAATCATAACTTTTTAAATATTACATATACCTCTTCTGCCGCAGCAACCGCTGCTGGAATGATATCTTCCAATCCAGTGAATCAGAGTCTAATAAGAAAAAATGTACCTTCTGCTTTTGGACTTAGCGGAATATCTTTAAATCAATCTCAAGTTGATCGATTAGATAATATAGGGATTAATACTTTTACTAGAAATTCTAGAAGCAGAAGAGGTAATACCTATCAAGTTTATTTGACTAACGACAACACTATGGCTCACCCTACATCAAACTATAGAAAACTTCCACAGATTAGACTTTGCGCAATGCTTGTAAATGAGATAAAGTCTTTATCTAATAATAATATAAGTAAGTTTTCTTCCCAAAAAGCAGTAGAAGATGTAAGAAGTCTTTTATCATTTTTAAAATACAATAATATAATATCAGATTACACTCTTGAAGCATATAGTGATCAAGAGGTAAAGGGAAAACTTTATTTTGATATCAGTGTTGTATCTTCTTTGGGATTAAAAAAATTATCCTTCAGCATATCATCGGGTAAGGCGGCTTAAAAATGGCACAGAACGCATTTGGTTTTCCACTTCCAGCTCTAAACGAAGTTGCTAACAATAGGACATTTGGTCCACCACTGCAAGCTGCAGGAAATTTAACTTATTTAGAGTTTGTTTCTGTTGTTAAACTTTTATGGGAAAATCTTCATCCAGATATTCCCATTGTTCCAACTCAACCAGCTCAGTACGCTGTCTATCCCTGTATCGTTTATGGTCTAGAGCTAAGAAAGGCCCACTCAGTTGAGCCTAAGCCAAGAAGTAGGCATGTTGTAGAAAATGATGTCATGGTATTTGGGCAGAGATTTCAAAATATAGTTTCTTTTACCATAACCACTAAAGTAATGGGCGGAGCTACTAGGGCTCCAGAATCCAGGTATGACGGAGCTGAAGTCGCAGATTCTTTAGCGGAAGTATTTGAAGACTTTATGTTGGAGTATACTCCTGTTTTTAAAAGATTAGGCGCTTCAGAGTTTGTTTATGCCAGAAGATTGGCTGATGCAGAAGAAAACAAAGGTAGTACTGACCTAGTTAAAAGAACGGTCACATATATGTTAACTACTGAAAAGTTAATAGCTACTTCGGTTGGAACTATAGAAAAAATAGCCATAGACGTAAGGACTTATATGGCCTATGAGAAAGAGTTGGTTAAAGAGCCATTTGAAATGGCAACTCCTAACTTTGATGGAACAGAGGTAAGTATTATAGACCTATATCAAAGTTCCACCCCAAATGTTAGTTCATAGTTGTTTTTATAGGTTGTTCGTTACTATACACTAAGACTAGACCTACAAAAGACTGCAAACCGGAGGTTTAAAATTCAATGGCTCTACCTGGCGTTAAAACAATCGTAAAAGATCGCTTTTATAGCATCTCAAGACAGGATTCTCCTGTCGGTCCAAGAATCTGTGTTATCGGCATGCGCAATACCGCCGATGGCACTGGCAACGTAGCTGACTTAGACGTAGTTCAAGTCACTAAAGAATCAGATGTCATCACCGCTTTTGGTGAGGGCTCACAACTGCACAAGTCCTACAAGGAACTTGTTGCAGCAGGTGCGGATAGAATCTACATGGTTCCCCTTCCAAGTAACACAGTTTTTAATCATACCAATGGTACAGCAACCTCTGGTGGCTCAGATGTATTTGACAATGCATTTGCAGCCGCTGAAGTGTCACTTCCAGACATAATTGTTCCTTGGGGTCGAGGTGGAGTCACATCAGACTGGCAAGATCCAGCTACACCAAGTGACGACGTTGAGTATGGCTTCCATGCTGACAATACAGCCACTGTAGCAAACAACTGGGCATACAAGGTTGCAAATAAAGTCAAGTCGATTAGTGAAAATACAAACCCATGTATTGCAGTGATGGGTGTTAGGCCATGGATTGGGACTGGATCAACTCCCGCAACAGCAGAGGTAATGACTCCAGCCAATGTGTCTTCTCATCTAGCACTTACCCGCTTGCCAGATAAGAACGCCACAAGCGGTTCCTCTTACACATGGGGTGGCATCGGTAGATACGTTGTTGTCATTGCCGCAGAAGTTAAGCCAGTCAATTACAGCTCAGAAAACTACAGCGATTTTGGTTATGCCAACGGCGCAACTACATTTGCTGCTTCTCTTAGTAGAATGGCTTCTTACATAAGTCCAGTTAATAAAGTTGTTTTCAATGTAACAAGACTTCGTTACAACCCAACAAGAACACAACTTTCAAATGATCAAGCAACTGGCATTACCGACAAGGGCGTAAACGCAATTGTCCTTAACTTTAATAAGATTCCAGTATATGCAGAAGGCATGACATTTGCTCCTGCATCTTCGGATTACAATAGAGTTTCAACCTCAAGAATTATTAATGAGGTTTCTCTTGTAGTCCGTCAGGTTTGCCAGAAGTTCATCGGTGAACCTTCAACAATGCAAGTTCGTAGCTCGATGGAGACAGCTATTACCTCGGGCCTACGTGGCATGCAACAACTTGGCGCCCTTCTTGACAGTGACTTCACAGTAAGTTACATTCCAACAGAGAACAAGGCCCTTGTTGATCTAGTGCTAACACCAGCATTTGAACTTAAGTCAATTGAAGTTCAAATAGCAGTTAACCTTTAATATTAACATTATAAGATAGGAGGGTACACAGATGCCAGCAGCAGGCGAGTACTACGATTCACCGGTTAACAAATACCTTAATACATACACCACTTTCTCCGGAGCAGATATTGTTGCCACCTTTGGCGGTAAGGAGATTGGAGCACTTTCAGGTATTACTTTCTCAGTGACAAGAGAAAAAGCCCCAATTTACACCATGGGTTCACCAAACCCAAGATCATTCTCCAGAGGTAAAAGAGGTATCGCTGGTTCATTGATTTTCACAGTCTTTGACCGCCCAGCTCTTTACACAATGCTAGAGACACATTATGGAACTTCCCAGGAAATGAAGTTTTGGACAAGATCAAGCAACACACTTCCAGGTGATCCTTCACACAGAAGAGGCATTGCTGAGTTTGACGACCAAACGAGAGACGTTGTAAGTAAAGTTCCTTACTATGCTGACCAGATTCCACCATTTGACATTACAATTACTTTTGTCAACGAGTATGGTCAAGGTGCAGTAAGATCAATTTACGGCGTTGAGCTTCTAAACGAGGGTTCTGGCGCTTCAATGGACGACATCGTCATTGAAGAGACAATGACCTACGTAGCTCGTGAGATTGGTCCTATGTACACCATTTCTAACGCACAGTTGAGCAGATTTGGTGGCAGCTTGTCTGACATTATTTCTAAGGACGCAGTAACCTCAAGCGGTCTAAACTCAGAAATCATTAGACCATAATTCTTAAGGTTAAGTCTTAATAGCTAAAGCGTGGAGGATGACTAGTTTGTCCTCCACGTTTTAGTTTTTATCGGAGTAAAATGTACAAAGATATTGAAAAACTTAAAATAGAACAAAAAAGAATAATTGACTACGGTAATCAGATTGAGTCAATTAGAAGAGAAAAAAATCTTCCAGACCCATTCTCAAACATGTCTTTTGCTGGCGTTGACATTCAAGCTACAATGATTTTGCCTAGAATGGGAACCCAAACTTCAAGTGATGTTGGAGACTTTATTGAACTTGGTGAAATTCAAACAATTTCATATTCCATACACAGAGAGAATAGCCCAATCAGAACTCTTGGGCACGTAAATCCTAGGGGATTTGTGAAGGGCTCTAGGACAATAGCTGGTTCTTTAATTTTTACCGTATTTAATGAATACGCATTTTATAGAATAAAAAGCTTCAAAAAAACCTTAGCAGAAAAAAACTATGCTCCGCTAGCAGATATGCTACCACCTTTTGATATTGTTTTAACATTCTTTAATGAATATGGTTTAGCTGCTAAAATGAAAATATACGGAGTTACTATAGTTGACGAAGGTCAAACTATGTCTGTAGATGACCTCATTACGGAACAGACATATACTTATATGGCAAGAGGCATACAGCCTTTAATGCACATAGATCCTATAGAGGATAGAAACATTTATTCTAACAGTTCCGACGATATGAGTAAGATGGAAACTGATATATCAACAAATTTTTTTGGTGATAGAATAGAACTTTATAAGAATTTTATTAACTCAAGGATAGCAAACTAAATGCCAGCAGAACAATATAGAAGAGCTCCATATAGGCCTTTTACTGCATATATGCCAAGGAATTTAAAAGAAGGCGATAATTTTTTTGACCCTATAAACGAAGCAATAGATCTTGAGTGGGGTGGTCAAAGAACTGACGAAAGATTTAATAGTTATTATGATTATTTCTTTTCAGGAGAAGATGTCAAGGTATACATAGACGGTCTTTTTGATCCAAAAGATGAAATGGACATTGCTTCAATGGCCTTTGTTGTAAAGCAAGAAAAGCAACCTTTATATGGTTTCTGGTCATATAACTATGATGCCATGATGCTAGGCACCAGGCTGATTACTGGTGAGCTTTCAGTTTATTCCAGGTATCCAAGAAGAATGACAGATTTACTAGAACAAGCAGCTAAGGTAAGAATGGAAAGCTCTAGTTCTAACCCATCATTCGCAGTTAGAAGCACTCTGGGAAATTCCACTGACCAAGCTAGAAAAGATGATGAAATTAATATTCAAAAATACTGGCTTAATTCAGAGCTTGATAGGATTACTTCGGATCCAATGTCTAGAACTTTAATCGAGGGCCAAGGTGCAGGTCATAATATCTTTAGCGCTCATCCACCTTTTAATTTAATTATATTTTATGGAGTAGAAGAAGACGCTGTAACTAATAACAAAATAGTTACATATGATTCTGCAAATAACATAAATAGACAATTAAACTCAGACAGAATTTTGGCAACGGATTATAATGAACGCAAGACTTTAACCGATCTTTCTACTTCATCTCCCATGAAATTAGTTATTCAAAATATTAATTTAATGTCTATGACAACCTCTTACGCAAGTGGCGGTCAACCGCTAGTAGAAAACTATCAATTCGTAGCTAGAGACATGTATTTTACAGACGCAAGAGTAGGGGACAATGCGGTTACCGGTCAACGAGCTACCACTCCAGATCAGACAGAAAAAGAATATACTACTCAGAATGTAACCACTGAAACCGTTACATCTGGAGTTGTTTTTAACAATGGCGAATACACAGTTTAGTATAGAAACATGATATAATTAAGGCAATAATCTAATTGCGTAAAAGGAGAAAAAATGTCAGGTCAAAAGAAGGTAGTCATTACTACTGATGAGGCTACAAAAAAAGAGCTTGGTGCTGAAGAATATGAGGTTCTTTCATTAGAAGATGAAGAAGGCGTTTATGATGACGAAAAGGGTATGACCGTTGAAGATCTTGCCGATGATGAGCATATTTGGGACGGTGGCCCAACTGCTGGTCAGATTAAACAGTGGAAATCAACGTTTGGAGATGTATATGTAACATCTATTACATTTGACAAACACATTGTTTGGAGAACTCTAAATAGAAATGAATATAAGCAGCTTGTAAAAAAAATGGAGCAACTTGTTCAGGCAGGGCAAATGTCAACTGCAGAAGCTAATTTATGGAATGAAGAGGCTATTACTGAAATCTGTTTGCTCTTCCCATCGTATGACAAAATTGCTCTCTCAAACGAGATGGCAGGTCTACCGTCGCTTCTGTCTCAGGAAATATTAGAAGCTTCTGGCTTCGTTGCCCTAGAGGTCCGTCAGTTATAATTTATGGACAATGAAGTTCTCTTAGAACTTAAGCAAAAATACGGTCCCCTTTACGCAGTTAATGTAAAGGGGACTGATTTGTTATTCAGGGAACTAACATTTGCTGAGTTTGATAAAATTTCTCTAATAGGACAGTCTCAAGGCTTTTCTTCCGCCGACGCAGAAGATGAAATTTTAAAAGCTACAATTGTATATCCAGAAGGTTTTGATATATACAAGATCCCTGCTGGAATGGTATCTTCAGTCGCACAAGAAGTTCTCGATGCATCAGGTTTCCAGTCTGCAAGGGTTGCAAAAAGAATACTTGACTCAAAAAGGCAAATTGCTGGAGAGGTTAGAAGCTTAATGAAAGCCTTTGTTTTGGCTACTATAAATACATATTCTCCAGAAGATCTTGATAATATGACTTTTTCTCAACTTTCAGAAAGAGTTGCTCTAGCAGAAAAAATAATTGAAATTCAACAAAACATATACGGCATTGAAGCTACAAATGTTAAACTAGAGCTAATAGATCCAGAAGAAGAAGTAAAGAAAGAACAAACAAAAGCCGCAAACTACAATGCTTCAAGAAAGCAGGGCGAAGCATCTTACGAAGACCCAGTTGCCAGAAAGCTTTGGGGGGCAATGTAATTAGGAGGACTATATGTTTAGGGACAAAGGACCTATACATAATTTAGGGCATGGGGTCTCCTCTAGAGATATGCCGTCTAGAGAGGGTGAAACAGAAACACCCAGTCCTAATTCAGGCTATGTAGCAAAGGCTTTAGATGCGCATCCTATGATGCGTTTTTTTGCATCTGCTGGCACAGCAATGCTTGTTACAACTCTTGCTTCAAGGTTAACAAAATCTGGTGGATTAAAACTAGGTCAAGCTCTACAAAGGTCTTCTGATTCAGCCGTAACAGCCGGAAGAACGGATGCCCTTTCCACCAGGGCAATAAGAAGTATTACTGAAATAAGAAAAGAACTAGACAACCTCAGTGCAATGCACCGAAGCATTGACGGAGTAGATGATCCATATCTTAAGGCTGTTTATGAAGTTGATGGAAAACTAACAACTGGTTATAACCCCACTTTAGGTAGAAGGAAGTTCTTTAGGCCTCTAAGTCAAGAAGGTGCAAGAAGTTCTGCTAGAGGCTTAACCTCTGAGTCTGCTGAAGCCTGGACGATGAGAGACGAGCTACAGGTTAGGCTTGTCAGAGCTGCCAGAAGAATGCCATATGAGCTACCTGCACTGTACGTAACTCAAAGAGCAGTTACTGAACCATTATTCGGACAGGATCAAGAGAAGAAGAGATTAAATTGGTATAATCCAGCAGACGTAATCTCTGACTTTGTAAAGCAGTCTACCTTAAACCTTGCAACAATAATATTGCCTTTTGAGGCTGTAGGGGCAGCTGGAGCAGCTGGAAGAAGTTCGCTCACAACATTAGCTGGGTCAATGAATGACCTTAGGGCTTTGTCTCCCATTCAAAGAAAAGCAGCAAACGCTGCGATAGATATTAGATCACTGCTCGCTGAAGTTGGTCAAGATATAGCAGGAATGACCAATAAAGTTCTCAAGATGTCTTCTCAAGCAAGTGGCGCATTTGCTGCGGGCGTATCTGAAGCTGGCAATTCTCAGCCAGAATTTGTTCAGTCTTTAAGGGCAGCCAGACACGGAGCAAAACAAGCTGTTCAAGATATGTCCAACGCTGACAGGTCTAAGAGACTTAAGGTGATGACCGCTAGGGCCAGAGGATTTTTTACTGGAACAACTGAGGATGGAATAGGAATACTTGACGTATTTCCAACGTTTAAAGGCGCAGGCGTAGGAATTGCCGCAGGAAAAAATCAATTCAAAGCTTTAGGTGTGGCTCATGATGTTGTTTCTGGAAGACTTACAAAAGAACAAGCACTAGGAAAACTTGTTGAAAAGTTTGGATACTCAACAGACGATGCATTTACTACTGCACTAGCTGAAAACGCAAGTAGATTAAAACTAAGGGGCTTAGATGGAACTTCTGCAGATGAAATTTTAAATAAAGCAATTAATGCAGTTCAGTCTCAACATTCAAGTAAACTTACCAGACTTAGTCAAGATTTTTATAGGCTTGGCGCTGGAGGTCCTGATACGCAAAGATTTAAAGGAAGTGATTTTTATATAAGATCTTTAGAAGATGAATATAAAAATCAATTATCCAGACATTTAGTAAACGTAAAGGGTATAGATCAAAAAGCCGCAGATAGTTTTGTTGCTCAAATAAAAATAAACAACCTTCCTTCAAGTAAAGTAGCTTCTGAAGTAACAAACAGGATTTCTTTAGGTAGAAAAACACAATTTAGCGACGACGCAGACACTTTTTTTGACGATATCCTAGAAAGATTTAGGGGCGTTAAAGGTGGAAAAGATTTCCAAGCTGCAATTGGTAATGGTCAAGCGCTAAAAGAATCTATAGAAGAAGTAGATAGGCTTTTTGTATCGGAGGAATTTAGAAGATCTCTTAACGAAAAAATTAGAAGCAATTGGAATCAATTCAGAGTTGGTTCAATGCCAGAGATAGCTTCAGATGTTTTGAAGCCGGCTAAGCAAAGTTACCTAGACTTTATTGGACCAATATCAGAAAGTAAACAAACTTTCCTTCAAAGAAAAACTGCACAAACACTTGGTATACCTCTACTGCAAAAAGATGGAAGAAGAATAACCCAATCTGTTCTTGAGTCAAAGTTAGTTGGTCAAGGATTTGATCCAACTGACTTCAGTTACATGAGAGATTTCTTGCTTAACCAAAGAAAGCTAACAACTGGATTTTTTGGAGGTGGTGCAGCCAACATTCTTGGCTTAAGGCCACTTCTTGTAGACGAAGGAGTTGACAGAGGCCTGTTTAAATTTATGCCTCCAGAGCAACAGGCTTCAATTAGGCAGCTTGCTTCAACTCAAGCAACTTTTGATCCAGTTACTGGAGGTTTAGGTTCAGCTACTCAAACAATGGGTAGAAGCGCAATAGGTGGAGTATACCAAACAAGATCTGGGGAAATACTTGACTTTACAAAAGTTACAAGTATGCTCACAAAAGCAAAAGACTTTATTGCTTCTGATTTTAGAATTCCAATTGTTGGATTTAATCCAGCAGATTTGATGGGCAATAGATCTTTAAGGGATATAAGAAACTCTCCAGTAATTCAATATGTTTCTTCAAGATCTGTACAACCATTTATACCTCAAACAGAGACAAGACCAGATTTCTTTATCCTCAATAGAGTTAAAGGAACCAAAGGAGTTCTTAGGTCTTTTAGTGCAGATGAATCAGGAAGACTGAGTGCATCCAAACTCCCTGGTTTCTATAGAGCAGCTCCTTCGGCAAGTACAGAAATATTTTCAAGAGAAGCTAGAAATGCATCAGGATTATCTGGTGAAAGAGTTGACACATTAGGTGGGCAAAAAACTAGATTTAGTAGATTTAAAAAAATATTTGATATAGATCCAGAACAGCCAAATTCTCTTTTTAGGCTTGGATCAAGATTTAAAAATAGACAGTCTGATATTAGGAATCCAAGAGTTCTAGCTCAACTTTTATCTAATCAAAATAACACTATTACCTACAAGACTCTAAAAGGACAAAGGTCATTAAGCCTTAGAGATCTTTCAGTAGTAGATGAAGCTGGAAATCAGGTATACAGTCAGTCACAAGTTCTTTCTGCGGTAGAATCATTTAGAAAAAGAATATTCAACTTTAATATAAATCAAAGAGTAATGAGAGAGCTTGAAGAAGTTGCTCCAGATTTGTTCAAGTCCACATCAGGCGTAAGAGCAAGTCAGATTAGTACAGTTCAAGACGTAAGAGAAGCCGTAAGAATACTGTTTGCCGAGCAAAGTCAAGTATATGCAGAGTTAAGAAGAGCTGGAATTGATCCAACCAAGCTTTCAAAGTCTTTTTCAAGACTTGGAGGCTACATGGATGAAACTCAGTTTGATGTAGATAGAGCTTCTTCTGAAATATTTAGATACATTGCTCAGAGAAATCAAATGCTTAGGCAGACTACGCCCGCAGCATCTAGAACCATTAACGTAACAGACGACATATTTACTCAAATTGAAAAAGTAACAAGACAGCTTCAAGCTGAAGGTAAGATAGGAATTGATGCAGCTGTTGAAGCTAGAGCTTTTGGTGTTGCCACATTGTTTAACTTTAGTGCATTTAGTACGCATCAAGGAGCGCTTGGAAGAACAGAAAACGCTGTAAAGGCTTTGAACAAAGTCATATCCACCGCTAATAATAGTGATTCTGTTAGAAAACTTTTTGGAGAGTTCACTAGAGGCAATACCTCAATGGTTAATTCTTCAATTAGAAGACCAGCTTCAAGGTTATTACCAGGTCTTAGTAGAAAGTTTGGGACTGCTCCTTATGAGTTAAATGATCTTTCTGTTAATATTCTTGGCAGTGGACAACAGTACACAATGTTACCCACATTTGGAACAGTCTTCGCTAGAAACCCAATGGCAGCTGTGAAGAGTGCCGCAGGAATAGGCACCTACAAAAATCCTGAAGCATTTTCTACTGGGTCAATACCCACTGCTCATATATTTGGTAGATTAAATAAATATTTTGGAACATTTGGTATACAGTTAGATCAGTCTCAATATGGTGGTCCTTTAGATCTTTACTTTAGGGGAATGGTTGGTAAAAGAGTTCTTCCAATTACAGCTGCCGGTGCAACATTTATGGCCGTGGATAGAACTATTGGTGGAGCTGTTGGTGAAAGAGATCAAAGAGGAGAAAAAGTTTATTCTCCATTCTTCACTACAAAACTAGCTAGAGCAGCTGTTGAAGGACAATCAATAGGTGCAGGTCTAGTTCCCGGTGGCATGTCATATCAAGAAAAGAAAGATCAACTTCTTAATGGTGAAGTAGCCGTTAGGCAGGGTAGATATTGGCCACTGGGAACAACTCCATTTAAGGGTGGAAAAGTTCTCTACTACAGACCATCTTATTATAGAAAATTAGCAGAAGGCACTGGTTTAACTTCTGATTCGTATTCTTCGCCAGCAGAAAAACTGGCATTTGGTTATGATTTTTCGCCACTAAGACCATTTGATCCATATAGGTTTGAAAGAGAACATTACGACGATAGGCCATATCCTGTAACTGGAGAATATTTTACCGGACCCTTTGGTCCTGCTACGGCTTTGGGTAATTTAACTGTAGGAAAAATTCTTAAGCCACAAATTGAAATGCATCAAAATGCCGTTGCGGCAGGGTTGGCAGCCTATGTTCCAGTTGGAGATTCTGGAGCATATAACGCCCAAGGACTACTGGATTCTGGAAAAGCTTCTCCAGTCATGGGCGCTGGCGGTTCAATTGCATCACTAAATGCTGCAAGTGGAGGGTACTACGGTGCAGGAAGGCAGATAGCTGGCTACAACAACGCCATGTCTGCAAATGCAGGAGCAATGGCTACTGCTAGCAGATCGGTCACTGGTCAAATAGGATCTTATAATAATGCGTTGACAAATGCAGCTTTAGCTGGACCAAATAGAATATCTCAAGCAGGGGGCATAACTTATGGTCCACCAAAAGTTCCTGGCATTATACCACCCGCTGTAGTGCCATCTGGAGCTCCAATATCAACGGGCTCTGTTGCGTTTCAAGCTAGTGAACTTGGTTATAGGCTTCAAGAAACTGCAGGTATTTACGGTTTTGCATTTGGATCACTTAGGGAGGGTCTTGGCTTTGGAAATCAAGACATGTCTCCGCAAGTTTCTGCACTGCAATCTGCTTCAAAAGGTTATGGTTCAACTAGGGCATTCTGGGACCTTAACCTTGGCGGTTTGGGCGACGTTCCTATGGCTGGAGAAGGTTCTATTGGAAACATAGAAATTTCTGAAATTGTAAGAAGATTTATTCCAAAAGAAAGAAATGATGTCAATTACATAAACCCTATTCCAAACACAATGGGGCAACAGTATCCATTTTTGCCTGGGTCTGACTACTTTGTTAATTTTAAAACTGGAGATCCATTTACAAGAGTCCAAGAGGGTGAAATTAGAATGCCTGGCGTTGGATACGAAAGACTCAACACTTTATATGGAGACGAAACAGGAAGATATGGAAGAGTTAATCAGCTGGACATACTTGCAGATGTAGCGCCATATTCTAAAGAGTTTAGATCATTGAATAGAACAATAAAAATGGGAGATCTTTCTCCCGCAGAAAAAATAAAAGTTGAACAAATAAGAGGTCAAGTCGAAAATACTACTACAAAGTATCAATTTTCTCCCTATAAGTACAAAGACACATCTGCAGAAGAAATGGGAATGCACCCAACAATTCATGCACTAAGTCGAGCTGGAGAATATATTGCTCACAGAGACACTTTCTTTAATAGCAAATTTTTGAATAAAAGAACTGCTACTGAAGACTGGGAGAGAAGAAATGTTTATGGTGTTACTTTCCCAGAGTGGCAAAGACCGTATGAAAGCTTTATACAACCAATGATTAATAAAGCTTCTCAAAGAGATCCAATTGTCGCAACGTTTGCAATGGCTGCAGCTGGATCATTCTTTGGTAGAACTGCAACAGCAAAAACTGTTGGATCTTTAGTTGGTGGTCTAACTGGACTCACATCTTCTGTAAAAGGGAATATTCATGAGCTGGTAACCGGCGAAAGACAAATGCCTAAAACAAGAGTCAAAGAACTTGCGCTAGAAGAATATATAGATATTCTTGGCTATGTTAAAAATACAAGTTTAGCAAACGAGGCAAGAGCTAGGGGAGACGCAGCAGCAGCGGCAAGCTTTACATCCGCAGCCAAAAGAACAATGTATGGGGCAGATATCTATGGTGGTTCTATAGATAATCTTTCTTTGGCAATTCCAAAAAGAAAAAGAGAACATTTTAAAGCCATGATAAATGCCCCAGAAGAAGAAAGAGAAAGAATTCTTTCAACTTCTGGTAGACTGGAAAGAAGAATTTATCAAGCTGCTTGGGGCATGAAAGTAGAAGAAAAACCAGATTTAGCAGAGTATTTTTCTAGACACGAACTACCAGATCAGCACTGGGAAGGTTGGCATCCAAATACTAATCTAGAACATGTTAAAATAAAAATGGGGCAGTCCATGGGTCTAGAAATGTCACAAATGGGTTACTATCCACAACAGGTTAAAGAAGCAAATTTAACCAATCCTTCGTATCCGTCATTTTTTGAAAATAACTCTGAGGAAAATGTTGGCTCGCAACTTAGGGCCATGATGTCTAGAATGGGCGTTTCTGGAAGTGTAAGAGAAAATAGAAACCCATACGGATCCAATGCTATTAGCCTTTCCTCAGCTATTTCTTCTTCTATAAATATATTTTAGGTAGATAAAAATGCCAAGAATTAATCCACTTGTAAGCACAGACGCAATGCCAATAAGAAGGCTTGAGGCAGAACGACGTCTCCTTAGAAGAACAATGTATGGAATGACCGACATGATCAGAGTTGATCTTGAAGGTGAAAATTTAGTTTATACGTTAACTACAAGTGGAACAACATTTAACACCGCAAAAGAAGCTATTGACGCAGCTGGTACAACAGGAATGACAACCTTTGCAAGACTAACTGGAGATTTAGAGACATCTTCTTATAATTTAAGAGGACTTGGTGGACTTGAACAAAGGCTCAAAACTATTCAGACTATGTTAGCCAACGATATGGGCCTAGCTACTAGATTAGGTATAGAAGATCCTAATTTAATTAGATTTGAAGTTGGAACCTTTAAGACAAAATTAGGCAATAAAAAAGTACTTAAAAATATAGTTGATCAAATTGGAGAAAATTTTGGCTACATGGTCCCCGATGACAGCGCCTTTAACTTATTGAGAGTTTTTTCTGGAGACAGAGAAATGACGGTTGGAGAAATATCAAGACTATTTAACGCAACATCAGAAGGTCTTGGTGGAATTTTGTCTACAAATGATTTAATGGAAGCCTTAAAAAAGGGTCCAGAAGCAGTTGCTTCAATGTACTCAAAGTCAGGTAAGCGTATTAGAGGAGCAATTGGATTAAAAGATGTATCTTTAGCTGGTGATGATTTAGCTAATCTATTACAACAAGTTAGCGGAACAACAAAGCTTGATACTAAATCTGTTAGAGTTTTTAAAATTGACGAAGACTTAAGGAAAATAGCTGAAAACTACATAAATGCTTTAAGTTCTCCAGAAGCTTCTGCTTTTACAGATCAGCGTTCAAGAACAGCATTCGCAAAACTTCAGGCAATAGATTTATTTGGAGATACCGTTGAGGGGCTAGAAAAAAAAGCTTTTTATTCTAAGAGTGGAACCGTAGAAGTTGTCACCGGTGCGTTAAAACATATGAAAGTTCTTGATGACGATGGAAATGTTTTAAGACAAATAAGTTCTCTGGATGAAGAAGGTCAAAAAATTCTTACTCAAAAATTTGAATCAGCGTTTGATGGTACGTCTGTTATCAATTCAAAAATGTTTAATGCAATAAGATCTCAAATTAAAAACGAATTAGAAATGTTAAAGGCTTTTCCAGAAGGACAACGGCCGTTCACAATATGTTTCTAATAAAATTTTAGAACTTACTTCTCAATTAGATAATCTTGAAGGAGATAGTTTTCAAGCTATAACAGCAAGAATATTTATGAACATAAAAGAACGTTTCGGGGGTGCTGTTGACGAAGTAACAGTTCCCAGAATGATTAAAGCCGTTGTTGATCAATCCAGTTTTGCAGATGCCTTGAAAAACTATTCAATTTTAACAACAGATGTGGCTTTGAAAAAAGAAACAGCGATTATGGGAACCGATGATTCAATAAACTTAGTTCTGCAAGGGCAACCTTCAGGCAGGGTTTATTATGATCCACTTGCTCCAGCTTTTCATGGTAATTTATTTTCTGATCCAAAATATATGGCAGCACAAGAAGCAAGACGAAATAGGATTATTGCTTCTTTAAATCATGCAATTGAAACTGGAGAAATTAGATCTAATTTAAGAAGGCAAATATATCAAACCGCAGAGAGTACATTAGATGCGATTCCCGAAGCATCTAGAAGTTCAGCTATGAGAAATAGACAGTATGCTCGCCAACTAAAACAAGCTATAGAATCCGGTATGGACATTAGAACAATGCCAGATCTTCTAAATCATCTCAAGAAAAATGCAGCCGCAGACTTATTCAAATTCAAAGATGGAAGTTATTTGCCCGCTTTAGAAGATACATTTAGAGTGGCTCTTGATACAGAAGCTTCTGCTTTTACTGGTAGAGAAACAAAAGCAGCTAGATTAGGAGAAGGGTTAA
>Ga0194129_10000556_pt1 | contig 70512 bp, 56 predicted proteins | sample TA2KigCa35mmetaG_FD_150862 | JGI IMG/M metagenome (GOLD analysis project Ga0194129, IMG submission 150862) | Freshwater microbial communities from Lake Tanganyika, Tanzania - TA2015038 Kigoma Deep Cast 35m | ecosystem: Environmental > Aquatic > Freshwater > Lake | place: Tanzania: Lake... | reverse complement strand
GAAAAACGACGCCGACGTCGAGCTCACCGAAACCTGGCAGATCGACCATGTCCACCTCACCCTCGACGGCACCGCCGATTGAGGGCCCGGCCCGGAAGCCCACCATGCCCGCACCCTCCCCTGCCCAGGCCACCGCCACCCGCTCCGACCGCCCCGTCGTCGAGATCCGCGACCTGACCAAGCGGTTCGGCGGGTTCACGGCGCTCGACGGGCTGTCGCTGTCGCTCGACCGCGGCCAGATCCTCGGCTTCATCGGCCCCAACGGCGCCGGCAAGACGACGACGATCAAGATCCTCGTCGGGATCATGCGCCCCACCTCCGGCAGCGCCCGGATCGCCGGGGCCGATTGCGTCACCGAGGCGCGGCGGATCAAGCGCCTCGTCGGCTACATGCCCGACACGTTCGGCGGCTACGACGCGATGCGCGTCCGCGAGTACCTCGACTTTTTCGGTGCCGCGTTCGGGATCCCGGCGCGGGCTCGCCGGCAGCGCGTCGACGAGGTCCTGGAGACGACCGGCGCGACGCCGCTCAAGGACCGGTTCGTCGAGTCGCTCAGCCACGGGATGCGGCAGCGGATCGGCGTCGCCCGGACGCTGCTCCACGACCCCGAGGTGCTGATCCTCGACGAGCCGGCCAACGGCCTCGACCCGCAGGCGCGGATCGAGATGCGCGAGCTGCTGCTGCGCCTGGCGGGGATGGGCAAGACGCTGATCGTCACCAGCCACATCCTCCCGGAGCTGGCACGGATCTGCGACGTGGTGGCGATGATCACGCAGGGGAAGCTGCGGGCGTTCGGCGGCCTCGACCGGATCATGCGCGAGATCCGCCAGAGCCGGACCGTCGAGGTCCAGCTGTGTGATGCCGGCCATGTCGAGGCGGCGGCCGGCGTGATCCGCGACGGGCTGCCGGAGGGGGAGCGCGGTGCCGTCGGCGTCCACCCGGCCGAGGCGATGGTCCGCTTCGACACCGCCGGCGACGATGGCGACCTGGCGCGGTTGCTCGGGGCGCTGGTCGCCGCCCGGCTGCCGATCGCGCAATTCCGCGAGGTGCCCAAGGACCTGGAAGATGCCTTCCTGTCGGTCACCGCCGCCAGTGGAGGCGCCGCATGACGACCGTCCTCGGCCGCGAGTTGCTCGCGATCCTCCGTTCCCCGCGGGCCGCCGCCGGCCTGGTGGCCGTGGCGCTGGCGTGCGTCGCGGTGGTCCTCGTCCGCTGGCCGGCCGACGGCGTGGCCGACCTCTCCGGCACGACGTCGCGCGGCGTGCTGGCGCTGTTTGCCTGGGGGCTGTTGGCCTGCGTGCTGCTGCTGGCGCCGGCGTTCGCCGCGCCGTCGATCGTCCGCGAGCGGCTCCGCGGCACGCTGATGCTGCTGTTCAACTCGCCGATCCATCCGTGGGCGATCTACGCCGGCAAGTTCCTCGCGATCCTGGCCTTCGTGGCGATCGTCCTCGCCGCCAGTCTGCCGGCCGCGGCCGGCTGCCTGGCGCTCGGCGGCGTCGACCCGTGGCGGCAGGTGGCGATGCTGTATGCGGTGCTGTTCCTCGTCGCGGCGCAGTGCGTGGCGATCGGGTTGCTCGTCAGCAGCCGCACCGGCGGCACCGACGCGGCGATCCGCGTGACGTTTGCGGCGGTGTTCGCGCTGGTGTTCGTCACGCTCGGGCCGCGGTTCCTCACCCAGGGGCAGCCCGGGCCGGCGGCGCTGGTGGCCGACTGGCTGCGGCGGCTGTCGCCCCTGCCGCCGGTCCTCGAGATCACCGGCACCACCGCCGGCGGGGCGCCGGGGCTCGCCGAACGCGGCTCGGCACTGCCGCCGTTTTTCGCCGCCGGGGGCCTACTGCTGGCGGGGCTCGTGGCCGCGACGCTGGCCCGGTTCGACCACCGGATCTTCGACCGGGCCCGCGACGCCGGGAAGATCACCGACGACCAATCGCTGGCGGTGCGCTCGGCGCGGCGGCTGTTCTACCTCGTCGATCCGCAGCGGCGCAGCGCCGGGATCCCGTCGTGGCTCAATCCGGTGCTGGTCAAGGAATTCCGGACGCGGAAGTTCGGCCGCCTCCACTGGCTGCTGCGGCTCGCGGCCGGCTGCGCGGTGGTGTCGCTGCTGCTCACGCTCGCCGCCACCTCCGGCACGGTCGCCTGGGGTGTGGAGACGATCGGCGGCCTGCTCGTGCTGCTGCAAGTGGCGCTGGTGGTGGTGATCACGCCGAGCCTGGCGTCGGGGCTGGTCGCCGCCGAGCGCGAATGGGGCGGCTGGAACCTGCTGCGGATGACCACGCTGTCGGGCGTGCGGATCGCCCTCGGCAAGCTCGGGAGCGTGCTGTGGACCGTGCTGCTGGTCCTCGCCGCGACGCTGCCGGGCTACCTGATGATGATCACGATCAAGCCGACGATGGCCAGCCAAGTGACGCTGGCGCTGGTCAGCGTGCTGCTTGCGGTGGCGATGTCGATCGCGGTGTCGGCGGCGGTCGGGAGCTTTTTCTCGAGCACCACCGCGGCGACGGTCACGGTGTCGCTGGTGCTGCTGGTGATCTACCTCGTGCCGATGGGCATCTGGGCCTTCCGCGACGATCCGTTCGGCCATGCGTTCGTCGAGACCGCGCTCAAGGCCACGCCGCTGGCCGCGGCGCTGGCGGCGATCCGCATGCCCGGCTTCACCGGCTACGACCTCACGCCAGGTGCCTGGTGGGTGGCGGGGACGGTGACGCTGGCGGGGCTTGCCGTGTTCGCCCTGCGGATCAGGCGGCTTCTCCAGCCGGAGTGAACGGGAACCGTACCGATGCCACGTTTCTTCGGCCCCTCGTCGCGTGCCCTCGTTGGCCTCGCGCTGGCGCTGGCCGGCCCTTGCCTGGCCCGGGCCGTCGACCTCGCGATCGACGAGGTCGAATGGCGCGACCCCGACCTGCCGGCCCCGCCGTCGCAGCTCCGGTTCTCGAAGAGCGTCGTCCCGCTGTGGCGCCAGGCCCTCGCCCGCCAAGATGCCGAGCCGCGGCGCCTGGCCTGCGACACGATCGGTCTGGCGGCGGGGCGCGGCATGACAGGCCTCGACGAGCTCGTCGCGCCGTTGTCGGCGATCGTCGCCGATGATCCCGACCCGCTGGTCCGCCGCGCCGCCGCCGGCGCGCTCGTGGCCCTCGATGCCCGCGGCGCGGCCGACGTGCTCGCGAAGGCGGCCGCGCGCGACGGCGTCGTCGCTGCCGCGATCGTCGAGCCGGCGCTGGCGCGGTGGGGTTCGACCGTGGCCACGCAGCCGTGGCTCGACCGTCTCTCCGCCGCCGACACGCCGCCGGCGCTGGTGGCGCTGGCCGTCGACGGGCTCGGGCGCACGGGTGCCGAGGCGGCTGCGGAGCCGCTCGAGCGCCTGCTGCTCGACGCCGATGCCCGCCCGGAGCAGCGGCTGGCGGCGGCCCGGGCACTGGGGAGGATCCGCGACGCGGGGCTCGTGCCACTGGCCGAACGGCTTGCCGCGAGCCCGGCTCGCCCTGGGGGCCCGCGGGCCGATCCGCGCACGCCCCCCGACCTGCTCGGCCGTCTTGCGGCGGTCCGGCTTCTGGCGCGGCACGCCGACGCCGCGGCGCTGGCGCTGGTCACGCGCTTGGCGGAGGATACCGAGCCGACCGTCGCGGCCGAGGCGCTCGAGCGGCTCGACGCGCTCGACGCCGGGGCCGCGCTGGCGATCGCGCGGCGGTCGCTGGCCGGGCCCGATGCCGCTCTCCGCCTGCTGGCCGCGCGGCTCGCCGTCCGCCCTGCCGATGCCGACGCCGTCGAGCGCGTGAAGCACCTGCTCTCCGACCGCAACCCGCCGGTGCGCCGGTTCGTCGCCGGGACGCTGGCCGACTTCGCCACCCGGCCGGAGCTGCACGGGCCGGTCATCGCCGCCGGCAGTGAGGTGCTCGGTGGCGACGACTGGCGCGGGCTCGAGCAGGCGGCGCTGCTCCTCGGCCACCTCGACCACGAGCCGTCGGGCGACCGGCTGCTGGCCCTCCTCGATCATTCCCGCCCCGAGGTCGCGATCGCCGCGGCCTGGGGGCTCAAGGCGCTGGCGATCCCCGAGATGCTGCCGCGGATCCTCACCTATGCCGAGGCGCTGGCGCCGCGCGTCGATCCGGCCAAGCAGCCGACCGAGGTCACCGGCGCCCAGGCAACGCAGCTCTTCGAGCTGTTCGGCATGACCCGCTACGCGCCGGCCGACACGCTGCTCCGCCGTTTCGTGCCGAAGTCCCAGCTCGACACGCGCGCCCGCGCGGCGGCGATCTGGGCGCTGGGCTGGATCCATGCCGACAACCCCGACGAGGAACTGGCCGAGCAGCTCGCCGAACGGCTGGCAGACACCACGTCGCTGCCGCCGGAGATGCCCGCCGTCCGCACCCAGAGTGCCGTTGCCCTCGGGCGGATGGGGGCCCGATCCCAGCTGCGGACGCTCGAGCAGTTCGTCGACGCCGACGGGATCGGCGTCCCGAGCGGGCGGGCGTCGGCCTGGGCGGTCGAGCGGCTCACCGGCAAGCCCTACCCCGAGATTCCCACGATCACGACCGGCATTCGCGGCTGGTTTCTCGAGCCGCCCTGAGCCGGTCCCGGTGCCGCCCCCCTCCCCCGCACCCGCAGCACAACGCGCACGATCGGACGTTTTCCAACGCCGACTACAATAGCGACGGATCGCGATCGATCCTGTCTGCGGAGGCCCGGACGATGACGGTCACCGCTCCCGACGTCGCGCCCGTGCTTCCCGTCGCCGCGACGGATCGTGGCGGCGTGGTGCTGTTTGACGGCACCTGCGGGTTGTGTGACGCGACCGTCCAGTTTCTCATCGCCCGCGACTCGCGCCGGTTTCTCCGGTTTGCACCGCTCGAGTCGCCCGTCGGCCGGCACCTGCTCGCCGCGCACGGCCTGCCCGTCGAAGCCACCCCCGGCTCGATGGTCTACATCGAGGGGGGGCGGGCGCTGACCAGGTCGAGTGCGGCTCTGGCGATCGCCCGCCGGCTCGACGGTGCCTGGCCGCTGCTGTCGGCGTTCCGGTTGGTGCCGGTGTTTCTGCGCGATGCGGTCTACCGGTTCGTCGCCCGGAACCGGTATCGTTGGTTCGGCCGGCTCGATGCCTGCCGGATCCCCGACGCCAGCCAGCGGGAGCGGTTTCTCGCCTGAGCTCCCCGGGGAACCGTTCCCCCGCGGAGCTTCTCCATGCGACCGGTTCGCGTTTCGCTGCTCGCCCTCGTGACCGCCCTGGCGGCCGTCGGCAGCCTCGCCGATGACGCCGCCATCGACCCCGGGGCGCTCGACAACCTCGAGAAGGCCTACCCGGCGGCGCCCGAGGGGATGGAGCGGAAGGTGATCCTCCTCCCCCACAAGGAGCGCGGCATCGACGACGACTTCCGCGTCGAGCTGGTCGTCGGCCGGACGGTGCCGACCGACGGGGTCAACATCCACCGCTTCGGCGGCGAGCTCGACGAGGTCGACATCCCCGGCTGGGGTTTTTCCTACTACAAGGTCGACGGCGACCTGGCGCAGCCGGCGTCGACCCGGATCGCCGGCACGGGCGAGACCAAGCCGCGGTTCGTGCCCGGGCCGACGCGCCTCGTGCCCTACAACAGCCGCCTGCCGCTGGTGGTGATGGTGCCCACGGGGTGCGAGGTGCGCTGGCGGCTGTGGCGGGCGGCTCCCGAGGTGCTCTCGGCGCCGACCCGCTGAGCGCGGTTCCTGTCGCTGTTCGCCGTGCCTTCTTCGGATCGAGTTCTCATCGTGGAGGCTGGGCCGATGCGGATCGTGATCGTCGGTGGAGTGGCTGGTGGGGCATCGGCGACGGCGCCGGCCGGCGGATCCTCGCCTACTGCCAGGTCGGCCAGCGCGGCTACCTGGCGACGCGGATCCTCCTCCAGGCGGGATTCGCTGCCGCCAACCTCGGCGGCGGCTACACGACCTATCGCCTCCACCGGCCGGCCTGACGGCCGCGCCGCCGGCGGCCGGTCCGCGGCGCGTGCGCGGGGGCCGTATGATCGGCCGGATGCCGCCCGCCCCGCTCCACTATTGCACCAACGTCCACCCCTGCCTGTCGGCCGACGACGTGCCGGCGATGCTCGACACGTTCGCGGTGCCGATCCACGAGCGGTGCGGCTTCGCGATCGGCGTCGGGCTCTGGCTTCCGGCCCAGGCCCTGGCCGAGCAGCTCGCGCGCCCCGCCGCCGCGGCCGGGCTCGCCGCGGCGCTGGCCGACCGCGGCCTGGTCTGCCACACGCTCAATGCCTTCCCCTACGGCGATTTCCATGGCGCCCGCGTCAAGGACGGCGTCTATCTCCCCGATTGGTCTGTTCCGGCGCGGCGCGACTACACGCTCGGCTGCGGCCGGCTGCTGACGGCGCTGCTTCCCGAGGGGGCCAGCGGCAGCATCTCCTCGTTGCCGCTCGGATTCAAAGGCCACGCCCACGCCCTTGGCTTCGAGGCGGCCGCGATCGGCCAGTTGATCGACGTCGCCCGGGCGTTTGCCCGCATCCGGGCCGACAGCGGCCGCACGCTCCGGCTGGCGCTCGAACCGGAGCCGTTGTGCCTGCTCGAGACGACGGCCGAGGCCCTCGGCTTCTTCGCGCGGCTGTGGCGCGCGGCGGCGGCGGCCGGCGCCGAGGAGGAGGTGCGGCGGCATGTCGGGCTGTGCTACGACGTCTGCCACCAGGCGGTGGAGTTCGAGGATGCCGCCGACGCGATCGGCCGGCTGACGGCGGCCGGCGTCACGATCGCCAAGGTCCAGATCAGCTCGGCGCTCGAGCTCGATTGCCCGTTCGACGCCGACGCGCGTGCGGCCCTCGCCCGCTACGCCGAGCCGCGTTACCTCCACCAGACGTTCGCGCGCTTGCCCGACGGCCGGCTCCTCGCCCTCCGCGACCTCACCGCCGACCATGCCCTCGCGCCGCCGGACGAATGGCTGACCGCGGCGGCCTGGCGGGTGCATTTCCACGTCCCCGTCGACGCCGAGCGGATCGGCAGCCTGGGCACGACGCGCGGCGAGCTGGTCCGGGCGCTCGACGCCATCGGCCGGCTGCCCGACCGGCCGGATCTCGAGGTCGAAACCTACACCTGGCCGGTGCTCCCCGGCTCCGGTGCCGACGGGATCGTCGCCGGGATCAGCCGTGAGCTGGTCACGACCCGAACGCTGCTCGGCGCGACGGCCTGACGGCGGCGCCGGTCAGTCTTCCGGGAGGCGCTCGAAGACGACGAGCGTCCGCTCGCTTCCCGGCTCGGACGTGAATTCGCCGGGGCGCGAGCGGTCGGCACCGGCGTAGCAGACGCGGCGCGTCTTCTCGGAGGTTTCGTAGATCCCGAGCATCTTCCGTCCCGCGCCGTCCCCTTCGGTGACCTCGGCGTCGATCTCGCGGGGTGACGTGGTGGGATCGATCTCGCTCGTGCCGCGGACCGCGCGGTTGCCGTCGACGAGCACCTCCCACTCCCCCTGCCGGCCGTTGACGACGACGATCCGCCGCGCGTCTTCGTCGGCCACGGCGCTGCCGTTGACGACCATCGACACCACGCGCCAGCGCCCCGCGATCAGGGCATGGTCGCGGGCGATCGCCTCGTCCTTGTCGGCAGCGAGGGAGACCACTGCCGGTACGACGATCACGACGGCAAGCCAGGAGCGACGGAGCATGACGAACCTCCTCGGATGACACGGCTGGTGCAGGACGGATACCGCGACGCTACCGCGCCCGAACCGCCGCCGCGAGAGCGAAGGCGTGGACAGCTCCGGCGGCGGCGGGCAAGCCGCCCATCGCGGGGGGGAGGCCGCGGTGACCGTTCACGCCGCGACGAGCCTCGTGAAGACGGCCATGTAGCGCCGGGCAACTTCGTCCCAGCCGTAGCGGGCGAGCGTTGCGCGCGAGGCGGCGCCGTCGGCGGCGAGCCGGTCGCGCTCCTCCGCGGCGCCGGTGATCATCCGGGCGATGTCGCGGGGATCGCGCGGGTCGAACCACTCCGCGCGCGTGCCGAGCGCGCGTACCTGATCGCGAAACGCGGGAATGTCGGCCAGCGCCACGGCGCTGCCGCAGCTCCAGGCATCGAGCGCCGAGCCGCTCCCCGCCTCGCACAGCGACGGGTTGACGACGACGAGGGCCCCGGCGAGCAGCCCCGCCAGGTCGTCGTCGCCGACCATGCCCAGGCCGAGCACGTCCCACTCACCCGGCGCGTCGACGCGGTCGGCATACAGTGGCGAGCGCACCACGGCGCGGACCCCGGCGGTGTCGGGGCCGCAGACGACGAGCTTGAGCGGGGTCCCGGCGCGACGCAGGTGCCAGAGCGCCGACACCAGCGCCCCGAGGTTCTTGTGGGGCATGAGGTTGTTGGGGCAGAGCACGTAGTCGGCCGGCAGCCCCCACCGGGCCGCCAGCGCCGCCGGAGGTGTCGCCACGACCGAGGCCGGCAGCAGGCTCGACAGCGGGATCACGTCGACCGCGCCACGGTGGTCGGAGAACACGGCGCGCAGCTCGGCGGCGACGAAGTCGGACGACACGACCGGCGCGGCACGGTCCAGCCAGCGGCGGTGGCTCGCGCGCGTGGTTGTCCAGTCCACGTGGTCGTAGGTGGTGACACCGAATTCGTGGGCGTAGATGAAGTCGTGGGGGATGAACGACATCGGCACCGCGACCGGCGGCGGATCGAGATCGTAGGGCCAGGCGAAGTGGACGACGTCGTGGCCGGCCAGGACCCGCGCCAGCCGCCGGCCGTAACGCTCGCGGCGGCGGAGCTTCGAGCGCTGCCACATGGCCACCAGCGCCTCGTCGAACCGCCTCCAGCCCGTCAGCCGACGGCGGCGCGACTGGCGCAGCGGGCGCGGCAGGCGCCCGGGGAGGTCGGCGAGGCGGACATCCGCACCGCGCAGCCGGTCGGCGGCGCCCGGGGGGAGGCGCTCGACGTGGCTCCACAGGGTGACCCGCGGCCGGTCTGACAGGCGCGCCAGAGCGGTGGCGAGCGTGACCGCGTAGCGCCATCCTCCGGTCGAGGCGTTTTGGCAGACGATCCCGATGTCCATGCGATCCCCCACACCTCCCGCGCGCAGAAAAAACATCGACCTCGGCGCCGTCGTGGCGCCAGCGCACCCCTGCCGCCGGCGCGGGCCCCACGACCGGCGCGATCGACACCCCGCGCTGCCGTCGCCGCGACAGTCTGGCCGGCAGCCGCTCCAGCTTGCCGCACCGGATCGACCCGCTCGACCGGCCGTCTCCTCGCGGGGCTTCGTCGCTGCCGTCGATAGGTGTCGGGGCGGCGGAACATGGCCAGGGAAGGCTCGCCGGAGAGCGTGCACGGATGCGCTTCGCACTGGTCTCGAGCCACGAGCCGTTTGCCGGCTCGAGCGACACCGTCGGGGCGCTGGCCCGCACGCTCGTGGCCCATGGCCACGACGTCGAGACGATCCTCCTCCCGGCCTGCCCGGGGCCGGAGGGGCTGCTCGACCAGATGGTCGCCTACCGGTTTTTCGACTTCGGCGACTCGATCGACCGCGTCATCGCCCTGCGGCCGCCGGCGCATGTCGTCCGCCACCGCCACAAGATCGTGTGGCTCGTCGACCCGCCGGCCGACGACGAGGACGACGGCCGGCTCGCGCCCGACGCGCTCGCGCGGCGCGACGAGCAGCTCCGCCTCGATGGCGAGTCGCTGCGCGAGGCGCGGGCGATCTACGCCCCGTCGGCGGAAATCGCCGCCCGGCTCGCGCGGCGGCATGGCGTGGCTTGCACGGTCCTCCATCCGCCGCTCGCCGACGCGAGCCCTTACCGCGCCGGACCGTGCGGCGACGAGCTGGTGTGCATCGCGCCGCTCGAGCCCGACCAGCGCCATGCGCTGCTCCTCGAGGCGCTCGGCCATGTCCGCACTGTCGCGCGGCTGGTGATCGCCGGCAAAAGCCGGTCGCGCGGGTATCCCGGCCAGCTCCGCCGGCTTGCCGCCGAGCGCGGCCTCGGCGACCGGGTCGAGATCGTCGACCGGCCGATCGGCGTCGACGAGCAGGCCGCGCTGGTGGGCTCCTGCCGGGCGGTGGTGTCGCTGCCGTTCACGGCGTCGGGGTGCGCGGCCGCGGCCCTGGCCGCCGGCCATGCCGGCAAGGCCGTGCTGACGACACGCGACTCCGGCGCCGTCGCCGAGCTGGTCGCCGACGGCGTCAACGGACTGGTCTGTGAACCGACGGCCAAGGCCCTGGCAGCAGCGCTCGAGCGCCTCCTCGGTGATCGCCGGCTCGCTGCCGACCTGGGGGCCCGCGGGCCGGCGCGGATCCGGGCACTGGGGATCGGCTGGGAGGGCGTCGTGGGGCGCCTCGCGGCATGAGGGTCGTCGTCCTCAACACGGTCGCGCCGTTCGTCCGCGGCGGGGCCGAGCTGCTCGCGGAGTCGCTCGTCGAGCGGCTCACGGCGGCGGGGCACGAGGCGGCGCTCCTGCGCGTGCCGTTCGCCTGGCATCCGCTCGAGCGCGTGTACGACGCCATGCTCGCCTCCGGGTTGCTCGCGCTGCCCCGGGCCGACCGGGTGATCGCGCTCAAGTTTCCCGCCTACCTCGTCCCCTGCCCCGACAAGACGATCTGGCTGCTGCACCAGTTTCGCCAGGTGTACGACCTGTGGGGGCCGGAAATCGCGGCCGATCCGGCGGCGACGGGGCTGCGCGCGGCGATCAAGGCTGCCGACGAAGCCTGCTTCGACGGCGCCCGGCGGATGCTGTGCAATTCCCCGGTGACGCGCGACCGCCTCGCGTGCCACAACGGCCGCCGCGCCGACGTCCTCCCCCCGCCGCTCAACGACCCGGAGCTGTTCCAGCCAGGGCCGCACGGCGACTACCTCTTCGCCGGGGGGCGGATCAACGCCGCCAAGCGCCAGCACCTCCTCGTCGAGGCGATGCGGCACGTGCGCGGCGGCCTGCGGCTGGTGGTCGCCGGGCCGCCCGACACGCCGGCCGACGGAGAACGCCTCGTGGACCTCGTCGCCCGTCATCGCCTCGGCGATCGGGTGCGGCTCGAGCTGGGGTTCGTGCCGCGCGCGCGGATCGCCGAGCTGGTCAGGGGCGCCCTGGCGTGCGCCTACTTGCCGATCGACGAAGACAGCTTCGGCTACGTGGCGATGGAGGCCTGCGAGGCGGCCAAGGCGCTGCTCAGCGCCCCCGACGCCGGCGGCGTGCTCGGGCTGGTGCGCGACGGCGAGACGGGGCATGTCGTCTCGGCCGATCCCGAGGCGCTCGCCGACGTGCTCGATCGCCTGTGGACCGACCGGGCGACGACGATCGCCCAGGGGCGCGCGTCGCGGGCGCTGTGGCGCGCCCAGGGAATCGACTGGCACCACACGATCGAGACGCTGCTGGCATGAAGCTCGCGTGGTACACCCCCTATGCACTGCCGTCCGCGGTCGGGCGGTATAGCGCGCTTGTCGTCGCCGAGTTGGCCCGTCAGGGGATTGACGTCGTCGTCGTGCGCAGCGAAGTCCCGACGGCCGACCTGCTCCGCGCCGGCGCGCACCCGGCCCCGGGGCCGGTCTGCTGGGCGGCCGATGGCGGGGCGTGTGCCGAGGCCGCCGATCTGGTGGTCCACAACATCGGCGACCACCATGGCAACCACTTCCATTCGTTCGACGGCCTCCGCCGTCGCCCCGGGATCGTGGTCCTTCACGACGTCTCGCTGCACGGGGCGCTGCTCGGGCTGGCAAGCGCGGGGGGCGCGGCGGCGCCCGACTACGAGACGGTGCTCCGCGCCGAGTGTGGCGACGGTGCCCTGCGCCGGTATCGGGCACTCCGCGAGGCCCTTCCGCGGGCCTGGTGGTACGACGCGGTGGCCGACCATCCCGTCCTCCGATTCGCTCTGCGCGACGCACTGGGAATCGTCACCCACTCGCGCTACGCGGCCGGGATCGTGGCCCCGCGCGTGGCCGCACCGCTGACGACGATCCCGCTGGCCTACGATGGCCCGCAGCTCACCCTCCCGCCGCCGCGGCTCGCCACGCCGCTGCGCCTGCTCACGGTCGGCAACGTCAATCCCAACAAGCGGGTCGGCGACGTGGTGGCGGCGCTTGCCGGCGACGCCGTGCTGGCGGCGCGGTGCGACTACCGCGTCGTCGGTGCGATCGAGGATGCCGTCCGCGCCGAGATCGTGGCGCACAGCGCCGCTGCGGGCCTCGTCGTCACGGTCACGGGGCCTGTCGATGCGGCGGCGCTCGCGGCCGAACTGGCCGCCGCCGACGTCGTCATCTGCCTGCGCCGGCCGTCGCTCGAGGGGGCGTCAGCGAGCGTGATCGAAGGGATGCTGTCGGGGCGGCCGGTGATCGTGAGCGACACCGGGTGCTTCGCCGAGATTCCAGGGGCGCTGGTCGCCAAGGTCGCCCCGGGGCGCGAGGTGACCGATCTGCGGCGGGCGTTGCACGCGATTCTCGCGGCTCCCGACGGCGCCCGGGCCCGCGGTGCGGCGGCCAGGGCGTGGGCCCTCGAGCATCACGCGCCGGCGGCCTACGCGCGGAGGTTCCTCGACTTCTGCACCACCGTGCGCGATGCCGCCGGGCTGCTCCACACGGTCGACAGGATCACCGAACGGCTCGCGGGCTGGGGCGTGGCGCCCGATGGCGCCTTCGCCGAGCGCATCGACAGCGTGCTCGCGGGCTTGTTTGGCGCCAGGAGGGCAGCGTGACCACCGGCGTGCTGCCATTTCGGCCCAGCGAACGGATCCGGATGCTCCTGCCGGTGCCGCCCTCGGCGCGTGCGGCCGAGCCGGCGATCCCGATCACCTGCGTCCAGGGGCTCGGCCGCGGTGCGGGTGTGGCCGTGGAGGGGGACTTCGCCGGCTTTCATCCGCTCGAGCTCGACGGCGGCGTGCCGTTTGCTTGGACCGACGGCCATGGCACGGTCGTCTGCCGCGCCGCGCGGACGGTGACGCTCCGCCACGTGTGGATCGTCGTCCACGCGACCGCGCCGCACGGTGCATCTGTCGAGGTCAAGGTCGACGGCGGACCGCCACGCCACCTGGCGCGCGTCCGGGGGCGGCGGACCGTGCGGATCAACCTGGGACAGCGCGTGCGCTCCACCGAGATCCGGCTCGAGCTGACGAGCCCCACGTTCGTCCCGGCCGACGCCGGCCTGACCGACTCCCGGTGCCTCGGCGTGGCGATCGAGCGGATCATCCTCGGCCGGAGTGTCGCGGCGTGTGCCGCCGCCGCCTGGGCCGACGCGCTGCGCCGATTCGACCGCAGCCGGTCCGGCCGGGGGGCGTGACCGCTGGCCCGTCATGAATTCCCCTCAGCCCCCGGAGCCGCCATGAGCCCCGAGTACACCGACCGGATCACGCTGGCAGGCCGCCGGGCGCTCGTCACCGGGGCCTCGCAGGGGCTCGGTGCCGAGATCGCCACGGTGTTTGCCGACGCCGGTGCCGATCTGGTGATCACCGGCCGCGACGCTGCCGGGCTCGAGCGGACCGCGCAGCCGTCGCGGCGATGGGGCGGCGCTGCACCGCGATCGCAGCCGACCTCGCCACGGTCGACGGGCCGCGTGCCGTCGGCCGGCAGGCGCTCGACCTCCTCGGCACGGTCGACATCCTCGTCAACAACGCCGGGATCGTGTACGTCGACGAATTGCTCGCGATCACGGTCGACCACTGGGAGGAGACGCTCGCGGTCAATCTCCGCGCCCCGCTCCTCCTCGCCCAGACCGTGGCGCCGGGAATGATCGCCCAGCGCCGCGGGAAGGTGATCAACATCTCGTCGATGGCCGGAGTGCTCGTGCCCGAGGGGCACGGCGCCTACGCCGCGTCGAAGGGTGGGCTCAACCTGCTGACCCGGGCGATGGCCGCGGAGTGGGGCCGGTTCAACATCCAGGCCAACGCGGTGGCGCCGACGGTGATCCTCACCGAGATGGGGCAGCAGGTGTGGGGCGACCCGCGCAAGGGCGACCCGATGAAGGCCCGGATCCCCGTCCGCCGGTTCGGCGAGCCGGTCGAGGTCGCCGACCTGGCGCTGTTTCTCGCCCCGGGCGCGTCGGACTTCATCTGCGGCCAGATCCTCCACCTCGACGGCGGCCTGTCGGCGGTGTGAGCGTTCAGCGCGGCGGCGGGTCGGCTTCGCGCACCGCGGAGCCGGCGCCGGGGCTCGTGACGAGGATCGAGAACCGCCGGGCCGATGCGGCGTCGGGGGTCGAGAGCGAGGCGTAGTCAAACCGGCCGCGGATGTCGGTGAACCCGTCCTTGTAAAACGCTACCCGGCCGTCGTCCATCCGCGCGTAGACCTTGCAATACGCCTTCACCACCGGCTTGCCGTCGGCTGCCATGGTCACGATGACCTGGGCGTAGTTCTCCATCACGCGCACGGTCAGGCCGGTCGAGTAGGCCGGGGCCGAGCGGGTGATGCCGCCGGCGGTCACGGTGACGAGCTGGTCGCGCGCCGCGGCCTCGGCCGGCAGCGCCACGCGCGTCGTCCCGCCGGCGTCGAGCGCGACGTCGAACGTGCGGTTGGGGCGCACCGAGCCGAATTGGCCGGCGAACGTGCCGGCGAACGGGTTGCGGCTGAACAGCACCTCGAGATCCATCTCGTGCAGCGCGACCGTCGCCGTGGCGAGGTTCTCGTGGTCGAGGACGAGGTCGCGCCCCTCGACGCGCAGCGCCAGCGCCGGCGATGCCGCGGCCAGCCGCCCCTGCCGCTGCTCGCGGTCGAGCGGGTCGAGCACGGCGGCGTCGCCGCGCCCGGCCGCCTCGTCGACGTGGGCCAGGACGAGCTCGAAGCGCCGCCGCCAGCGCTCCACCGGGAAGCCGGCGTTGCGGAGGGCGATCGCCCGGGCCCGGTCGGTGTCGCCGGCGTGGAGGGCGAGGATCGCGTCGGCGTAGTCGTAGTGCAGCGGCGTCTCGGTCGCCTCGCGGCGCACCCGCGCGAAGTGGCGCGTGGCTTCGGCGACCCGGTCTTGCAGGAGCAGGTAGACGACCGCCGCCAGCCGATCGTCGTCCGACACCGACCGGGCCCGGGCCAGCTCGCCGAGGAATCGGTGGTACTGCCCGTGGAAGGCGTCGTTGACGATCTGCCGCCGGCTGCCGAGCATGAATTGGCGCGCGTTGACCAGGGGCCAGTATTCGAGGTGCTCGTAGGTGCGTCGTTCGACCGGATCGAGCGGCATCAGGCCCCCCTCGATCCGGCCGCCGAGCAGCGCCACGAATTCGTCCTCGTGCTCGAGCCACGTGCGCATCGCCGCCGGGTCGCGGTGGAGGAAGGCGTAGGACCACAGCGTCCTGTCCCAGACGTGCCGGGAAGCGAGTTTCGCCGTCACCCGGTCGAACATCCCCCGGTCCTTCATCCGCCAGGCGATCATCCCGAGGTCGACGCCGTCGAGGACGTGGGCGTCGAGCCAGGCGAGGACCTGCTCGTTGCTCCCCTCCTGCGACACGGCGGCCCACGAGCGGTCGTCGGGGCGCGCCGGCCGGTCGACGACGGTGAACGCCGTCGGCGGCACGAACGCGACCAGAGCGTCGCCCTCCGAGACGTGGGCCGGGTAGTGGGCGAATTCACCGGCGGCGGGAAACACGAACGAATACTCGAGCGCCTCGACCGCATACGGCTCGAGCACCACCTGCGCCGTCCGGGTCGGGCGGCTGCCGAGGACCGGGATCGAACCCTGCGGGATCTGGAGGAGCACCGCCACCTTGCGCCGCGCCGAGCCGGTGTTGGTGACGACGACGCGGCTGGTGTAGACGACGTGAGTGAGGAACTCGCCGGTCACGAACCGCTCGCGCGGCTCGCCATCGACGATCTCCTCGCGCTCCGACTGGCGCAGCACGTTTTGGCCGACGAGGATGCTCGACGGCGCCGCCGGGGGATCGACCGCGGTCGTCCGTTCGTGAAAGGCGACGATCGGCCCGGCCGGCTCGATCGTCATCTTCCCGTCGGCGAAGCTCGTCCGGTGCTCGGGCGACTCGTACGGCAGGTCGAGGACCGCCAGCGCCAGGAGGGTTTCGGCGAAGCTCCGCGACGCCTCGCCAAGGTGGACCGATCGAAACGGCGTGGCGGGATCGTGCGCGGCGTAGTCGAGCCAGAACCGGCTCGGGCCGATGAGGGAGGCATCCTGGGCCGCGATCCGCAGGTGGTGGTAGTTGTTTTCGGCATGCTCGCGCGTCGGGTCGAGGAGGCGATACAGCGCCTCGGCCAACCGTTCCTGCCGGGCGAAGAACTCGACAGGCTTGCCGGCCGCGTCGTCGAGAGCGGCGGGATCGGCGCCGAATCGATCGATCGATTCCCCTTCCTGGAGCTTCCGCTTCGATCGCCCGCGGAGGCTGCCGCGGGCTTCGTCGCGCCGCGCCATGTCGCGGCCGAGCATCGGGTTTTTATCGGTGGCGGTTCGTCCCTCGACAGACAGCGATTCGGGGGCCGCTGCGGCCGGCGGCGGGCTCCCCAGTGCGCCGCCGCGCGTGCCAGCGGCACTTCCGCCAAGCCCGCCGCCCATTCCCCCCATGCCGCCTCCTCCCGCGCGAAATCCGAATTCGGCATCGGCCGGCAGGGCGTTGTCGGCGTCGGCGCGGCCGAACCGGTCCTCTGTCCCGAGCGCGTCTGCCGACACCGCCGCGTCGAACAGCATCTGCCGCCGCTCCGTGTCCGGGGGGAGGACGGCGAGGAGATCGGCGAGGTGCCGGCGCGTCCGCGGCTGCTCGGCGGCGACGCGCCGGGCGAGGAGGGCGCGCTCGGCCACGTTGAGCCGGGCGTAGCGCCACGGCTCGAGCCAGGGAGACAGGTCGTCGCCGAGGAGCCACCGGTCGAGGAACGTGCGGTCCTTCTTCGTCCGCAGCCCCGGCGCGACGACCGCATCGAAGAACGGCCGGTCCTTGTGCCAGAGGAAGAAGTGCAACTCGTGGCAGGCATGCTCCGAGGCGAGGCGGCGCTTCTCGGCGTCGTCGAGCGACGGCCAACGGAGCAGGAACGCGAACGCCGCCAGGCCACGATCGCCCGACACGGCGGTGGCGAGGCCGAACACCCGGCCGAGGCTGTCGTAGGCCTCGAACCGCCCCGACGTGGCGTCTTCGATCACGATCGGACCGTCGGCCGGTCCGACGAGCGTGATCGTCTGCCGCTGGACGAAATGCCGCGCCGGGTCGAGCCCACCGCGGAAGCGCGTCTCGACGATCCGCGGGGCGCGGGCCGGCAGGGCGACGGAGCGGGCGAGCGTGAGAGCCGGATCGACGACGACCACCGTCACGTCCTGGTGGCCGGCGAGATCGGCGCGGCGGACGCGAATCGTGCCGTCGGCGGCGGGGACGAGATTGGGGACCACCGGTGGATCGTCGGCGAGGAAGTCGAGATCGGCGAAGCTCGTCGGGATGCCGCCCCCCGCGACGGGCCCCGGCGCGGCGACCTTGGCCATGCTCATCGGGGCGTCGGCCACGGCGGCGAAGTCGTCGCCGGCGGCGGCCTCCTGACGGACGGTGGTGGTGTCTTCCACCGCCCACGGATGGAGGAGCACGCTGGGCCGGTCGAGCATCGTGCCGGCAAACGGCGGTTCGGCGCGGCGGCGGAGAACGTAGGCGATCTCGTCGCCGAGGTTGCGGCCGCTGACATACGCGTTCGAGAACCCGCGCCGGGCAAACGCCCATGGCTCGGCCGCGCGAACGGTCGCGAGCGCCGCGAACGGGTCGAAGTCGGGAGCCATCCGCGTGGCCAACAGGTGCACGCGCGTGAACGGGTTGGGATCGCCCAGGCGGATGACCACCTCCTGCCCCTCCCCGTCCCCCTCGACGGTCACCGACTCGATCGCCGTCGGCGACAGCCGCGGTGCCTCGAGCTGGCGGACGCGGCCGACGAAGAACCCGTCGACCGGCGCGCCGTCGGTGATCCGGACCTCGACCCTTGCTCCCTCGCCGGGAAAAAACAGCTCGTAGTCGCCGGCGGGCAGATCGCGGAGGACGAGATTCCCCTGCTCGACGGCCAGATGCGCGAACCGGTCGACGGCATAGGCCCCGCCGCGGAGCTCGAACAGCGCCACGTCGGCCGGCGTGGGGGCCCCTGCCGCGCGGCCGGTGCGGTGGACCGCCGCCGGGAGCCAGGACACGCGGACCGGCGCCCCGACGCGCCCATGGACCACCTGTGGCCGGGTCACCCGGTCGGGGCGCAGCGGCCAGGCGTGCAACACCCCCTCGGGGCCGGTGACGGTCACCACCTCGATCCCGTCGAGCGGCCCCAGGTCGATCGCCCCCGCGGCGTCGGTCTTCAAGGAGAACGTCGCCGTTTGCCGGACATCGCGGTGTTCGAGCGTGACGACCACCGGTTGCGAGCCGCGGGGCTCGCCGCCACGCCCGCGGACTTCGACCAAAAACCGCTCGCCGGAACGGACGAGAAACAGGTTCTCGACCTTGTCGGTGCGGTCGATCTGGTTGACTGCCAGCGACCGGCTCGCCGACACGTCGAGCGGCGCGTCGCCGGCCGTGATCCGCCGCACCTTCCCCGAGAGCGTGAACGTCACCTCGGCCAGCCGCGGCGGGACGAGAAACTCGTGGACACTGTCGCGGTCCTCGAACAGCGGGAACGGCGCCACCTCGCGCACGGCCGGGACGCCGTCGGAGTCGACCGAGCGGATCGTCAGCCGCGGTTCCTCGATCGCCGCCAGCGACACCGGCCGCCCCTCGAGGAGCAGTGCCGGCCGCACGATCACCTCGGCGCTGCGGCGCGTGCGCAGGCTCTCGCGATCGACGTGGATCGCGGCTGTCAGCTCGAGCGACTCGGCGCGATGGACGAAGGCATCGAGCGTGGACACCGTCGCGGTCGTGCCGTCGGCGAGCGTGATCGGGCCGGTGACCACGATCGGCTTCCGCGCCGGCGCCGTGCTCGGCGGTACGAGGATCGTGCCGTCGCCGTCGGCCTGCTGCTCGCGCCCCTCGAACCACAGCCGGGCGCCGGTCACCTTCCGCCCCGCGTCGTCGAGGACGGTGAACCGCTGCCCGGCCGCGGTATCCTCGACCAGGGCGCGGAGCCACCCCTTGCGGACGAGCGCCCGGCTCGACCGGCCGTTGCCGACGAAGTCGACGACCCACACGCCGGGGCCGGCGAGCTGCGGCAGGGGCACGCGCTTCACCGTGCGGCGCAGCGCCGGCTCGTCGACGCGAACGGTGAATTCGGCCGTCGGCGTCAGGCCGTCGAGGGGGATGTCGGTATCGACCTCGGTGAGGGTGCCGCGGTAGTGGCCGAGCGTGTCGATCGCGAAGATCCGCACGGCCAGCTCGGGGACGTTCTTGAGCGCCACGTCGAGGGCCACCGGATCGTCGACCGCGACGCGCGTCGGATTGGACGGCAGCAGGTCGATGTCGACCCGATCACGGAGCGCCCGGAACGCCGCCGGACCGAGGACGGCGGCATGCTGCTCGGCATTGCCCAGGCCGGCGAGGAGCTTCGTCTCGGCAAACACCCGGTCGAGCCAGCCCTTCTCGAAAAACGGCTCCCAGGCGCGCGTGTCGGGGGCGTCGACGAGGAATCGGCCGAGCAGGTCGCGGACCAGTGCCTCGTCGTCGCCGACCGGCGGAAACGGGCAACCGGCACAGGGCTGGCCGAGATTGCAGGGGAAGCCCCGCGCCGCGTCGGTCGCGAGCAGCTCGGGCGACACGTAGGGCAGATGCCGCGGCAGCGCGAGGTAGTCGCGGAACACCTGCGCGTCGAGCCGGCCTTGCTTGCGGTCGAGGACGAGGCGCTCGTGGAGGACGATCGCCTTGAGGCTGTTGTGTGCCGCGCCGAGCGACCGGACGAACGGCTCGAGGCGCTCGAGGGCGGCGCGGCGGGTGGCATCGTCGCCGGGATGGTCTTCGTCGGGCGAGGGCTGGAGGCAGAGGAGCATCGCCGTGACGACCGTGGCGTCGTCGCGGAGGCCGGGCAGCGACCGGACCACCTCCTCGAGCTGGGGCCGCGTCAGGGCGCGGTGGATCGGCAGCGATCCGAAGCCGCCCGAGTCGGGCTCGCGGAGATCGTCGGCAACGAGCCGCACGAGGTCGGGGATGTCGGGGCGCGCGAGGCGCGACAGGAGCTGCCGGCGCCGGATCCGGTCGAGCGGCGCCGCCGGTTCCATCCCGGCGGCGATCCGGCGCAGGGCGGGGTCCTTCCAGCCGTCGAGCGTGCCGGGGGCGCTGTCGCTGGCCCGGCGGGCCCAGGCGTCGGCCGACACCTGCTCGGGGGCGAGTGCCGTGGGCAGTTGCGGCTCGGCACCGGGCACGACGCGCTCATGGTCGAACGACAGCCCGAGCGAGGCGACGAGAAAGTCGGCCGTCGCCGGCGGGTCGGCTGCGAACGAAAGCAGCGCCTTCCGGGCGCGGATCTCGTCGACTCCGGGCGTCTCGCCATGCGTCTTGATCCACTCGGCAAGGAGCGGCTCGACCTCGGCGAACCGCTCGGTGGCGAGGAGATGGAGACAGCGGAAGAAATAAAACTCCTCGGTGCCGGGAACGAGTTGCTCGAGGGCGGCGGCGCGGTCGTCGGCGAGGGCGAACGTCTCGACGAAGCCGATCTCGGCGGCCGCGCCGAGCGTGCCGGGGAGGACGAGGGCCGCGGCCAGTGCGGCGATCCCCGGGCGCGAGGGAGGTGTCGAGGAACGTGGAAACGACGATGGCGACATGGGGTCCTCGCGAAAGGGTGCGACCGTGCCGCCGGAGGCCGTCGTGGGCCCTCGGCGACGGGCAGTGGCGGATCCATCCTAATTCCGGGAGACGGGTCCGAGCTGCGATCGGAACGGTCACCCGCGGGCGGGGGACACCAGCCAGCGGTGACCGGAATCGGCGATTTCCTGCCGGCTGCGGTCGATGGGCGGTGCAGACCGCCGGCTCGCCTTGCCGGCCGGCGGAGCGATGGATACCGTTGGTCATCGAGGAGTTGGCGTGCATACCGGCCGGACGATCATCGCGCTTGTGACGGCCGTCGCCGTGATCGCCGGTCCGCAGTGGTGCTGCTGTTCACTCGAGGCGCTCACGCCGTCGATCGCGCGGCAGACCGCGCCGGCAGAGTCCTGCTGCTGCTGTCCGGCAGCGCCGACCGAGCAGCCGTCGTGCCCCGACGGAGCAGGCGGCCGCGGCTCGTGTCCCTGCCGCAGCAAGCCTCGGATCGCCGCCGCCGACTTCGGGTGGTCGATCGCCGATCCGGTCTGCCCGGCGATTCCGTCGGGGGATCACCTCCTTTTCTTTGCCGACGTGCCGATGCCGTGGGCCCGGCAGCCTGTTCCGGCCGTCGGCCGTTGCCGGGCCCGTGGCGGAGATGCAGCGCTCGCCGGCCGGGCGCTGCTGCGCGCGCTGTGCGTGCTGCGCTGTTGAGCGGAGCGTGACCGCACCCTCGGTGCGGCTTCCCCGATCCGGCATTCCGGCGGTCTGCCTCGGTGCGGCCGCTTTTCCCGCGCGGGGTGTCCGCGCGTCTGTCCGATCCCGTCCCGTACACGAGGAGAGTGCCATGGAATGGTTCAGTCCCGGTCGGTCGCGCGTGACCCGCGCCTGCTGCCTCCGCCCGCTGGCCGCGGTCGTGGCGATCGCCGCCCTCGCCGCCGAACCCGACGACCACGAGCACGGCGTCGGCGCGCATGGCGGCTTGATCGTCGCGCTGGGACGCGACAGTTACCACGTCGAGCCGGTCTTCGAAGCCGGGGGCATCCTCCGCATCTACCTGCTCGGCTCCGACGAGACGCGCGTCCAGGAGACGCAGCGACAGACGCTCACCGCCTATGCCAAGCCCGTGGGCGGCCGCGAGGCGGTGGCGCTGCCGATCGTCTCCGAACCGCAGGAGGGGGATGCCGAAGGTCAGACGTCGCGCTTCAAGGGGACGCTTCCCGAAGCGCTCCGCGCCGGGCCCGTCGAGGTCACGATCCCGAACCTGCGGATCGAGGGGGCACGATTCCGGGTCGGATTCACGTCGGCACCGCCGCCGCCGGTCGCGATGCCGGCAGCACTCGCCGACGACGATGCCGCGAAGCTGTTTCTCACGCCGGGCGGCCGGTACACGGCGGCCGACATCACCGCCAACGGTCGGGTCACGGCACAGCAGAAGTTCAAGGGATTCCGCGCCAAGCACGACGTCAACCCGGTCGCCGGCGACACGCTCTGCCCGATCTCCGAGACCAAGGCCAGCCCCGCCTGCACCTGGATCATCGGCGGCCAGACGTACCAGTTCTGTTGCCCACCGTGCGTCGAGGAGTTCGTGCGGATGGCCAAGGAGACGCCCGACGCGATCAAGGAGCCGGGCGAGTATGTCAAGCGCTGAGCGGGCGGGGCGGATCCATCCCGCGCTCGGGCTGGCCGCGGCGTTGATCGCCACGGCTGCCGCGGGCACGTCGGCCCACGAGGGCCACGAGGCACTGCCCACCAAAGGGGTCGTCGTCGACGCGCGTCACGGCACGCTGGCTTTGAGCGCGGCCGCCCACCGGGCGCTGGCGGTCGAGACGGCCGACGTCACGACCCACGCGCCCGCGACGCGGCTGACGGCGACGGCGCGTCTCGTCGCGGCCTGGAATCGTCATGCCTACGCCGCGCCGGGGATCGCCGGGCGGGTGGCGGCGATCCACGTCCGCCCCGGGGACGTCGTCGCCGCCGGGCAGCCGCTGGCCACCGTCGACAGCCTGGCGCTAGAGACGATCCAGGTGGAATTGCTCACCGCCCGTGCCGAGCACGAGCTCGCGGCGCGGACCTTCGCGCGGATGGAGACCCTCGCCGCGGCCCAGGCGGCGGCACTGCGCGACCGCTCCGAGGCCCGCGCGAGGCTCGAGCAGACCCAGGGAGCCGTCGACGTCGCCGTGGCCAAACTCCGCAGCCTGGGGATCGCCGAGGGGGTGATCGCCCGGCTGCTGGCTGACGCCGATCGGCCACTGACCGCGACGGTGGCGATCGCCAGCCCGATCGCCGGCACGGTGGTCCACGTCGACACCACCGTCGGCGACGTCGTCCAGGGCACGGAGCACCTGTTCGAGGTCATCGACCTGGCCGAGGTCCAGGCCGAGATCCAGGTGCTCGAACGGGACGTCGCCACCGTCGCGGTCGGGCAGCCGGTCGAACTCGCCGTTCCCGCCTGGCCCGACAAGCAGGTCACGACCGCGATCGATGCCCTCGGCATGAGGCTCGACCCGACGACCAAGCTCGGCACCGCGTGGGCGACGGTCGCCAACCCGGCCGGGCGTCCGCCGCGCTTCCTGCCGGGGATGACCGGCCGCGTCGCGATCGCGACCGCGGCGGGCCGCGCCCGGACCGCCGTCCCCGTCGGGGCGATCGTCACCTCGGGCGCGGAGCGCTCCGTGTTCGTCGAGGAGGCGGCGACCGAGCGCGGCTACGAATACCGCCGCCAGCCCGTCGTCGTCGAAGGCAGCGCCGACGGCCTGGCGACGCTCGCCGACGGGGCCGTGTTTCCCGGCGATCGGGTCGTCACCAGGGGAAGCCACCAGCTCGGCAGCTTCTTCGTCGCCGGCGCGCTGCGGCTCAGCCCGGAGGCGGAAGCATCGATCGGGTTGCAGACCGAGGCTGCCGAGCTGCGGTCGGTCGACGACGTCCTCGAGTTCGACGGCCTCGTCGACGTGCTCCCCGGAGCGCGGACGGTCGCGGCCGCACCGATCGAGGGACGGATCACGCGCCTCGTGGGCCGCCTCGGGCAGGAGGTCGCCGCCGGAGACGTCGTCGCCGAGGTCGCGAGCCTCGCGGCGCTCGATCTCCAGCTGCGGCTCATCCAGGCATCCGCGCAGCGCCGGCTCGCGAACGAGACGCTCGCGCGGCTCGCCGAGCTCGACGCAGCCGAGAGCGTGCCGCGCAAGCGGGTCTGGGAAGCGCAGACCGCGGCGCTGTCGCTGGTCGAGCAGGCCGAGGCGCTCGGTCGGTCGCTCCGTGGCGTCGGGCTCTCGGCCGCCGAGGTGGAGCAGGTGGCAGCGCACGGTGCCGTGGTCCCGGTGATCGCCGTCCGGGCTCCGGCCGCGGGGCGGATCGTGGCGCTGTCGGCGATCCTCGGCCAGGTGATCGAGCCCGACGTGCCGCTGGCGGAGATCCACGACCCGCACCATGCCTGGGTCCGCGGCCACCTCACCGAGCGCGAGGTCGGCCGGTTCGTGGCCGGTGCCGCGGGCGGAGCCGTCCGCGTCCGCTTCGTCGCTCTCCCCGGCAGGGCGTTCACCGGTGCGATCGTCCGCCGCGGCACCGTCATCGATTCCCGCGACCGGACGCTGCCGGTGTGGGTCGAGCTGGAGACGTCGCCAGCCGAGATCCTCCAGCACGACATGCTCGCCCGGGTCTCCGTGCCGCTGGCGAGCTTCCCCCCCGCGCTTGCCGTGCAGCGGTCGGCGGTGGCGCGGGAGGGCACCCAGGCCTACCTGTTCGTGCGCGAGGGGGACGGCTCGTTCCGCCGCCAGCCGGTCGTGCTCGGCCGTGGCGACGACCGGCTGGTGACGGTCGTCGAGGGGCTCGCTGCCGGCGCGATCGTCGCCGTGTCGGGGGTCGCCGACCTCCAGACCGCGTTCGCGGCGATCCGCTGACGAGGGGGTGATCGGATGCTCGACGCGATCATCGCCTTCTCGCTCCGCAACCGGCTTGCCGTCCTCGCCGCGGCACTGGCGGTGGCGGTCGCCGGGGCCGTGGCGCTCGAGCGGATGCCGGTCGACGTCTTCCCCGATCTCGACCGGCCGACGGTCACGGTGATGACCGAGGCCCCGGGGCTCGCCCCCGAGGAGGTCGAGACACTCGTCACCCGGCACCTCGAATACCTCCTCAACGGCGCCACCGGTGTCCGCCGCGTCCGCTCGTCATCGGGGATCGGCCTGTCGATCGTGTGGGTCGAGTTCGAATGGGGGACCGACATCTTCCGCGACCGGCAGATCGTCGCCGAGAAGCTCCAGCTCGCCCGCGGCCGGCTCCCGGCCGACGCCACCCCGGTCATGGCCCCGGTGTCGTCGATCATGGGGGAGATCATGCTCCTCGGCCTTCGCGACACGCGCCCGATCGACGGCCCCGACGCCGCGCGCGACAGCGCCCTGGCGATGCGGACGCTCGCCGAGTTCACGATCCGCAACCGGTTGCTGGCGATCGACGGGGTCGCCCAGGTGACGGTCATGGGGGGCATCCTCAAGCAGTACCAGATCATCACCTCGCCGACCCGGCTGGCGGCGCAGGACGTGACGCTGCGCCAGCTCGTCGACGCCGCGGCGAAGGCCAATGCGATCGCCGGTGGCGGAGTGATGGAGGACGGCACGCGCGAGTCGTTGATCCGGATCAGCGGCCAGTCGTTCACGCTCGACGAGGTCGGCGACACGCCGGTGGCGTGGCGCGCCCCGCGGCCGGTGCTCGTCAGGGACGTCGCCGACGTCGTCTTCGGCGGGCCGGTCAAGCGCGGCGACGGCGCCGTGCAGCTCAAGGAGGACGGGGGCACGACGGGGGGGCCGGCGGTGATCATCGCGATCCAGAAGCAGCCCGCCGCCGCGACGCTCGCCCTCGACCGGCGCGTCGATGCGGTCCTCGACGGGATCCAAGCCGATCTTCCCCCCGGCGTGACGATCGAGCGCCGGATCTTCCGGCAGGCCGACTTCATCCGGGCCGCGATCGACAACGTCGTCGAGGCGGTCCGCGACGGTGCGCTGTGGGTCGTCGTGGTGCTGTTCTTGTTCATGTGGAACCTCCGCGTCAGCGTCGCCGCGCTGACGGCGATGCCGCTGTCGATCCTGGCGACGGTCCTCGTGTTCCGCGGCTGCGGCATCACGCTCAACACGATGACGCTCGGCGGCATCGCCGTCGCGATCGGCGACCTCGTCGACGACTCGATCGTCGACATCGAGAACATCTACCGGCGCCTCCGGGAAAACCGCCACGCCGCGCGCCCCGAGCACCCGTTGCGCGTCGTGTTCCGGGCGTCGGCCGAGGTCCGCAATTCGATCGTCTATGCAACGCTGATCGTCACGCTCGTCGTCGTGCCCCTGCTCTCGTTGACCGGCCTCGAGGGGAGGATGTTCGCCCCCCTCGGCCTCGCCTACGTGATCGCCCTCCTCTGCTCGCTGGCGGTGTCGCTGACGGTGACCCCCGTGCTCGGGTACCTCCTGCTCGGGCGGTCGCGCCTCCTCGACGAGGCCGACGACCCGTGGTTCCTCCGCCTCCTCAAGCGGCTCGACGCCGCCGTCCTCCGCTTCACGCTCCGACACGCCCGGGGCGTGCTGGTGGTCGTCGCGATCCTGGTGGTCGCCAGTGTCGCGTCGATCGGCTGGATGGGGGGCGAGTTCCTCCCCCCGTTCAACGAGGGCACGCTGACGATCGGCGTCCAGACCGAGCCGGGGACGAGCCTCGCCGAGAGCAGTCGCATCGCCCGGCTCGTCGAGGCCCAGGTGCTCGAGGTGCCCGAGGTGATCGCGCTGTCGCGCCGCACCGGTCGCGCCGAGCTCGACGAACACGCCGAGGGAGTCCACTCCTCGGAGATCGACGTCCGTCTCGCACCGCACGAGCGGCCGATCGCCGGTCTCGGTGCCGCGGTGCTCCGGTTGGTGCCGGTGCTCCACCTGTGGGGGACGGAGCGGGTCGGCCGCCCCCGGGACGAGGTCGTCGCGGACATTCGCGACCGGATCACCACGATCCCCGCGGTGCGCCTCGCCATCGGCCAGCCGATCTCCCACCGGCTCGACCACATCCTCTCCGGCGTGCGTGCCCAGGTCGTCGTCAAGGTGTTCGGCAGCGATCTCCGCGAGCTCCGCGCCGCGGCCGCCGACATCGAAGCCCGGATGGCCCCGATCCCCGGCGTCGTCGACCTCCAGGTCGAGCCGCAGGTCGAGATCCCCCAGGTCAGGCTCCGCGTCGATCACCGCGAGGCGGCACGCCACGGCCTCGCCCCCGGCGACGTCGCCGAGCTGCTCGAAACGGCCTACAAGGGGCGGCTGGTCTCGCAGGTCGTGGAGGGCGACCGCTCGTTCGGATTGGTCGTGTGGTACGACGAGGAGTCGCGTGCCAGCCCGGCGATCATCAACGAGACGATCCTCGAGACGCCCTCGGGGCGCCGCGTGGCCCTCGGCCAGGTCGCCGAGGTGCTCGACACCACCGGGCCCAACACGATCAATCGCGAACACGTGCAGCGGCGGATCGTCGTCTCCTGCAACGTCGCCGGCCGCGACCTCGCCGGAGTCGTGGCCGACATCCGCGCCGCGATCGCGCCGGTCGAGGAGCGGCTCCGTGGCCTTCCGGGCGATGCCGGCGTGGTCCTCGGTGGGCAGTTCGAGGCGCGCCGCGACGCCACCCGCCGGCTGCTGATCCTCGGCACGGCGGCGGTGGTCGGCGTCTTCATGCTGCTGTGCAAGGCGCTCGGGTCGTGGCCGGCGGCGCTGCAGGTGCTCGTCAACGTGCCGCTGGCGGCGCTCGGCTCGGTGGTGGCGCTGTTGATCGTCAACCAGCCCTCGGCGGAGGCCCTCGCGGCGGTGCCGTGGTGGCAGTGGCCTCGGGTCTGGGCGGGGGCGACGACGCTGTCCGTCGCCCATTCGGTCGGATTCATCACCCTGATCGGGATCGTCAGTCGCAACGGCATCATGATGATCTCGCACTACCTCCACCTGATGCGTTACGAGGGAGAGCCGTTCGGCGAGCGGATGGTGATCCGCGGCAGCGTCGAGCGGCTCGCACCGGTGCTGATGACGGCGTTCACATCGTTTTTCGGACTGCTGCCCCTGTTGTTCGGTGCCGGCCAGCCCGGCAAGGAGATCCTCGAGCCGTTGGCGGTCGTCGTGTTCGGCGGGATGGTCGGGTCGACGATCCTCGATCAGATCGTGACGCCGGCGCTGTTTTTCGCGTGCGGTGGGCGGGGCCTCGCCGTCGGCGAGGCGGGCGCGCTGACGACGGCAGGCGCTACGCCGTTTCTCGACGGGAGCGATCGCCAAGCGGCCGACGGTGGTCCGGTGGCCGGAGAGAGCGATTCATGAGCACCTGGCTGGTCGCGAGCGACGTCGACGCTACCCTTCTCCGCGGCCCAGCCGACGTTCCCGCCGTCGGGGACTGCCTGCGGCAGCTGCAGCGAAGGGGTGTCGCGACCCTGCTCGCCTCGAGCAAAACGTTCGGCGAAATGGTGACGTTGCACGACGACGCCGGCCTCGACCCCCAGCCGTTCGTGTTCGAGAACGGCGCCGGCATCGGCTGGCCGCTCGACCGCTGGCCCGCCCGGATCGGTTCCCTGCCGGAGGTGCGCAGGAGTGGCTACGGGGCGATCGTCACCGGCGACGGTCCCGAGGCGATCGCCCCGCTGCTCCGCGACATCCGTGACCGCCACGGCCTGCGTTTCACGCTGCTGGGCGAGCGCTCCCCGGCCGAGATCGGGCGCTGGCTCGGGATCTCCGTCGCCCAGGCCCGGCTGGCGCTTCTGCGGCTCGCGACCGTCCCGCTCATCTGGGAGGACGACACCCACGCCCTGGCGAAGCTCCAGGACCACCTCGGCGCCCGCGGTCTTTCGGCCGTGTCGGGTGGGCGCCTCGTGCACGTCGCTCCCGCCGGAGGGAAGGCGGAGGCGCTCGGGCGGGTCCGGCCCTGGTTGGTGGACGGCGGGCTCGCCCCCGATCACCGCGTGCTGGCCTGCGGCGATGCCGAGAACGACCGCAAGCTGCTCGAGGGTGCCGCGATCGCGCTGGTGTTCCACCCGCCGGACCGGCCCCCGCTCACGCTCGCCGATCCGGCGCCGGGGATCGAACGCGTCGGCAGGGCGGTCGTCGCCGGCGGCCCACTCCGCTGGCTCGAGGCGGTCGAGGCAGCGCTCGCGGAGGCCGAGAGCACGCCCCGATGAGCGACTTCTTCCAGAACGGCATCGTCACCACGCTCCACGACCTCGACCAACGCGGCGCGGGCGCGCCCGAGGCGGCGGTCGCCCGCGCAGCGGAGCGGGCGGCGGTCACGCTCGTGCTCCCCTGCCTCCACGCCGAGCTCGATGGCCCCGCCCTGGAGCCGTTCGTGGGGCAACTGGCGACGATCCCCTGGCTGCGGAGGATCGTCATCGGCCTCGACCGCGCCGATGCCGCCGGCTTCCGCGCGGCGCGGGCCCTGTTTGGGCGCCTCCCCCAGCCGCATCACGTGATCTGGAACGACGGCCCACGTGTCGCCGGGCTCGTCGCCGAGTTGGCTGCCGAGCAGCTCGCGCCGGCGGCCGCCGGCAAGGGACGCAACATCTGGCTGTGCCTCGGCCTCGTCCAGGCGCTCGGGGACGCCGACGTGGTGGCGCTCCACGACTGCGATGTCGTCACGTTCACGCCGCGGATGCTCGCCCGCCTCGTCTACCCCCTGCTCCTTCCCGACGCCGGCTTCGTGTTTGCCAAGGCGTTTTATCCGCGCGTCACCGATGGCGTGATGTATGGCCGCATCAGCCGGCTGTTCGTCACGCCGCTGCTCCGCGCCCTGCGCCGCTGCCTGCCCCCGAGCCGGTACCTCGAGTACCTCGACAGCTTCCGCTATCCGCTTGCCGGCGAGTGTGCGCTGCGGTTCGGCGCCGCGCGGCGGCTGCACCTGCCGTGCGACTGGGGGCTCGAGATCGGCGTCCTCACCGAGATGTTCCGCGATCATTCGACGCGCGAGATCTGCCAGGTCGACATCGCCGCCATCTACGACCACAAGCACCAGCCCTTCCCCGACGCCACCGGGAGCGGCGACGGCCTCGGGCGGATGAGCCGCGACATCGCCCTCGGCCTGTTTCGGGGGCTCGCCGCCCAGGGGCAGGTCGTCGACGGGGCGCTGGTCCGGGCGCTGGTCAACGCCTACCAGCGGATCGTGCTCGACCTGATCGACTCGCATGCCGCTGACGCGGCGCTCAACGGCCTCGCGCTCGACCGTGCGGCCGAGGCGCGCGCCGTGACGTTCTTCGCCGGCTGCCTACTCGAGGCGGGGCAGGCCTTCGTCGACGACGATCGGCTCGCGCCGCTCGCCCCGACCTGGGACGAAGTGATGTCGCGCGTCCCCGACGCGCTCTCCCGGCTGGCTGCCGCCGTCGCGGCGGACCACGCCGAGCCGTAGCAGGCTGCGGACAGACCGAGCGGCCGCCGGACTGCGGCCGAGGGCCATGGAAGAGGGTGGGCGGCAGGGTGCCCGGTCAGACCGTCGCGAACGGCCGTCATGCCAATCGCGGGAGGAGTCGAGCCAGCTCGACAGGAATCCCGTTGCCGGCGTCGTCGACCACGGTGGCACACGCGACCGCTTCGTGCGGATCGGCGCTCGCTTGTTCGGCGTAGCCGCTGCTCTCCGGGCGACCGACCTCGCCACCGCCGACCGGCCGGCGAAACACGCGGATCTGCCGCGTGGCCGCGTCGATCACCCACACCTCCGGAATGCCGTGGCGGGCGTAGAGGGGCACCTTCGTACCGAGGTCGTAGGCGAGGCTCGTGTCGGCAACCTCGATCACGAGCAGCACGTCGGCCGCACCCGGATGCGATGCCGTGTAGAAGTCGACCCGAGGCCGGAGAATCGCGATATCGGGTTCAGGCTCGCTGAAATCGTCGAGATGGAGCGGGTTTTGGCACCACACGCCCCCCGCCGCCCCGAGACGCAGGCTGAAATACGAAGCCAGTCGCGCGACGATCGCCGCATGGAGGACTCCGATCGGCGACATGTCGATGATCTCCCCGTCGATGAGCTCCACGCGGTCTTCGGGACCGAGGATGCCCGTCTCGGCCATGCGGTGGAACGCGTCCACCGAAATCAGATGGCGGGACGGGGCGGCAGAAGGGAGCGTGGCCATGGTGGCGGCACTGTCGGCGGGATCGACTCATGATTCCGTGGTACTCAGTATACGAAAGCACACCGTCCGTGGCGACGTGGAGCCCGCCGGCGTATCCTTCCGCGTCACAGTCGTCAGTTCTGCCATTCGGGATCGCGGCACGCGCGCGGCCAGGGAAGTGGCCGTCGAAGACTGCAACAGCCGACATGAGACTCCTCGACCGGATTCCGATGCACTCTCCTCCGTCGCGCACGCTTCTCGGCGTCGTCAATCTGTCGCCCGAGTCGATGGTCACCGATTCGGTTGTCGACGGCACCGGCCAGCTCCTCGAGCGCGCGAGTTTCCTCCGCGACCAAGGCTGTGCCGTGATCGATCTCGGTGCCCGGTCGATCACGGCCACGGCACCGATGATCGACGACGCCGAAGAGCAGCGGCGGCTCGTGCCGGCGCTGCGCTGCCTCGTCAACGCGGGGTTCAGCGTGTCGGTCGATACCTGGAGCCCGGTGACGGTCCGCGTGGCGCTCGCCGAGGGAGCGACGGTCGTGAATTTCACCGGCGCCGTGATCGGGCAGGAGGCGCTGGCCGCGGTGGCGGCCGCCGGTGCGCCGTTGATCCTCACATACATGCCGTATGGCGATGCCTACCGGATGCGCGCGGCCGCCCCGGTGCCCTACCGGCTCCAGGGGATCCTCGACCATCTCGGGCCGCGCGTGGAGGAGGCGCGGGCCGCCGGCGTGCAGGAGGTGATCGTCGATCCGAACCTCGGCATCATCCATCCTGCGACCGACGATGCCGGCAAGACGCAGCTCCAAAACAGCGTCCTGTGGAACCTCCCCCGGCTCCGCACGCTCGGTTGCCCGATCCTTCTCTACGCGGCGCGCAAGCCCGAGCCGCTCGCGCGGCTGTTGTTCGCGTCGAACGTCCTGTTTGCCGGTGCCGACTGGATCCGCACCCACCACCCCGATCTGATCCAGGCCCTGCTCGGAGCGGCCACGGCCGACGCGCCATGAGCGCCCGACCGCTCCTCGGAAGGGTGGCGCTGGTCACCGGCGGTGCCAAGCGCACGGGCCGGGCACTGTGTCTGGCGCTGGCCGAGGCGGGTGCCGACGTCGTCGTCCACTATCGCCACAGCCATGCCGAGGCGCTCGAGGTGGTGGCGGCGATCGAGGCCCTGGGGCGGCGTGCCCTGCCCCTGGCGGCCCACCTCGACGACGCCGAGGCGACGGCCGCCGCCTTCGCCACCGCGGCCGAGCGCCTCGGCGGCCTCGACATCCTCGTCAACAACGCCTCGGCGATCGTCTGGAAGACGCTCGGCGAGATGGACGTCGCCGAGTGGCACCACGGCATCGACCACACGCTCCACATCACCCACCACGCCTGCCGTGCGGCACTGCCCTTCATGCGGCGCCGAGGCTTCGGCCGGATCGTCAACATCATCGACGTCGATGCCGACTCGCCGCTCGCCGTGCCGATGGTCACCCCCTACAAGATCGGCAAGGCGGGCGTGCTCCTGCTGACGCGCACGCTGGCGGTCACCGAGGCACCCCACGGGATCACCGTCAACGGCGTCTCCCCGGGCACGCTCGACAACTCCGAGCGCAAGCCGCCGCTCGACCGGATTCCCGCGGGGCGGTACGGCACGGTCGACGACGTGGCGCGGGCCGTGCTGTTTCTCGCCGACCCGGCCAGCGGTTACGTCACCGGCACCAACATCAAGGTCTCCGGGGGCTACCTGATCTGATCGGTTCCGCGTGTCGCACGCCGAAGGATAGCAGCCCGAGGAAAAAGGGATCGGCCGCCGGATGCGGCCGACGGCGACCCGGGAAACCCTCGGCGTTTCCCGCGGTCGCTCGAGTGGACAAAGGCCATGGAGGGCTTTGTCCACGGACAGATAGACTTATACAGATGCAGTTTGCAGCCCCCGTCCCGATCGCCTGTCGCCAGGTCAGCGTGCGGTTCGAGGGGGGCCGCGACGTGCTGTGCGGCGTCGACCTCGACGTGCCGGCGGGCGCGGCGGTGTCGCTCGTCGGCCCGAGCGGCTGTGGCAAGACGACGCTGCTGCGCTGCATCGCCGGGCTTCAGCAGCCCACCGCGGGCTCGATCGAGCCCGGGACGGGAACCGTCGCGGCCGGCGCCATGGCCTACGTCTTCCAGGAGCCAGCGCTGCTCCCCTGGCTCGACGCGGTCGCCAACGTGATGCTGCCGCTCGATCTCGTCGGCCGCGGCACCCGCGCGGAGCGCCGGGCGGCCGCCACCCGGTGGCTCGGCGAAGTCGGGTTCGCCGCGGCCGATCTGGCCAAGCGCCCCGCCGAGCTCTCCGGGGGAATGCGGATGCGCGTCTCGCTCGCCCGGGCACTGGTCACGGAGCCGGCGATCCTCCTCCTCGACGAGCCGTTCGCCGCGCTCGACGACCTGCTCCGCACGCGACTGACCGATCTGCTCCTCGATCTCCACGCCCGGCATCCGCGGACGATGGTCCTCGTCACCCACAACATCGGCGAGGCGATCCTCGTCGGCGACAGCGTCGCCTCGATCGACCGCGGCCGGATCGGCGGAACCGTGGCCGTCGATCTCCCGCGCCCGCGCCTCGCCCGCACGCGCGGAACCCCGGCGTTCGGCCGGCTGTACGACGCCGTCACCGACCTGCTCGCGGAGGCCGTACGGTGAGCCGCACGCGGACGAGCCCCGGTCGGGCACTGCTCGAGACGCTGCCAGCGCTTGCCACCGCCGTGGCCGTGGTCGCCGTCTGGCAATGGGCCATCGGCCACTGGCGGATTCCCCCCTACCTGCTGCCGTCGCCCGGGCAGGTGGCGACGGCGGCGTGGGAGAAGCGCGCCGCCCTGGTACAGGCGTTCGCGGTGACCGCGCGGGGCGCGGTGGCCGGGCTGGCGACGGCGGCGGTCGTGGGCACGGCGCTGGCGATCCTGTTCAGCCAGTCGCGGATGCTGCGGATGGCGGTCTATCCCTACGTGCTGTTTCTCCAGACCGTGCCGATCGTCGCCATCGCGCCGTTGCTCGTGACCTGGAGCGGCTACGGCGAGCGGACCGTGATCCTCGTGTCGGCGATCATCGCGCTGTTTCCGATCCTCTCCAACGTCACTGCCGGGCTCCTCGCGCTCGACGCCAACCACCGCGACCTGTTTCGCCTGTACCGTGCGGGGCGCGTGCCCACGCTCCTCCGGCTCCGTCTGCCGACGGCGACAGGCCACCTCGCCCAGGGGCTGCGGATCAGCTGCGGCCTGGCAGTGATCGGGACGATCGTCGGCGAGTTTTTCGTCGGCCGCGGCGGCGATTCCCCGGGCCTCGGGGCCGTGATGGACCGGTGGCTGGCGATGGGGAAGACCGACGCCCTGATCGCCGCGGTCCTGCTGTCGTCGCTCCTCGGCCTGGCGATGTTCGCCGCGGTCAGCCTGCTGACCGATCGGCTCCTGCGCCGGTATCTTCCCGGCACGGGCGACTGACGCCCGCTTCCAGGAGCGCTACCGATGCCGTCCAAGCTCGCATTTCTCGTCGGCTCGATCCTCGTCCTCGCCGGGTGCAGTCGCCCCGCACCGCCGGCCGCGGCGCCGCGCGCCGAGCCGGTGGTCCTCCAGCTCAATTGGTTCCCGGAGGCCGAGCACGGCGGGTTCTACACCGCCGCGATCGGCGGGCACTACGCCGCCCAAGGGCTCGCCGTCGAGGTCCGCCCCGGTGGTCGGGCGATCCGCGTCGCCGGCGAACTGGCGAGCGGACGGGTGCAGTTCGCCGTCGCCAATGCCGAGGACGTCGTCATTTTCCGCAGCCAGGGGGCCGATGTCGTCACGGTGATGACCGCCTGCCAGCATCACCCGCGCTGCATCCTCACCCGAGCCGACAGCGGCGTGACGTCGTTTGCCGATCTCGGCAGGAAGGGGATGACGCTCCAGGTGCAGCAGGGCCATGCGTTCGTCGAGTTCATGCGGTCGAAGGGAGTGCTCACCGGCGTGAAGGAGGTGCCGTTCACCGGCGGCGTCGCGCTGACCGTCGGCGATTCGTCGTTCGCCCAGCAGGGCTACGTCTATTCCGAGCCGCTCCTCGCCCGGCAGAAGGGGGTCGCGATCACGACGCTGATGGTCTCCGACCTCGGCTTCGATCCCTATTCGAGCGTGTTGGTGACGACCGGAAAGCTCGTCCGCGAGCGCCCCGACCTCGTGCGGCGGATGGTCACCGCGGCGATCGCCGGCTGGCGCGGATACCTCGCCGATCCGACGGCGACCAATGCCCGGCTCCTCGAGGTCAATCCCGAAGGAGTCACGCGGCCGATGCTCGAGGAGGGGGTGGCGATCCTCCGCGGCCTCTGCCTCCCCGGCGACATGCCGGTGGACGAGCTGGGCACGATGACTGCCGAGCGCTGGGACCGGCTCCTCGAACAGATGACCGCGCTCGATCCCTCGCTCGGGGCGAAGGTGAAGGCGACCGACTGCTACACGCTCGCGTTCCTGCCCGAGGCCGCGCCGGGCCGGTGACCGCGCGGTCGCCAGCCGACTGTGAGCCACATGATCGGCCGCCGGATGCGGCCGACCGCGACCCGAAGAAACCTCGGCGTACCCCGCTCGACCCGATTCCCACCGACAGGTGCCCTGCCCCATGACGAGCGCATGCCGTCCCGCCCGCGTGCCGTGTGCCTTGGTCGCGATCCTCCTCGCCCTCGGTCCGTCAGTCGTCGCCCCGGCCGACGACCCGGGGCCACGGTCCGCGGAGATGGCGGGCTATCTGCTCGTGCCGCACGGAAAGGTGGAGGCGACCTACGACGCTGGGTTCTCGATGTACGTGGCGGCCTGGCCGTTGCTCGAGCACTACCCTGGGCAGGCGTTTCAAAGCGGGCTGTTCGGCACGTGGATGTTCGCGCGGTACGACGGGCCGAAACCGGAGAAGGCCTATTCCGACATCGAAGGGGGCTTGGGGTGGTGGCGCGACACGCGCTTCGCCACGGAGACGCCGAAGTTCATCATGGGGGGCGTGGCGCGGGAGTTCGTCGAGTGGGCCAACGGGCCCGGCGCCGGCAAGGGGCGCGACTGGAGCAAGCCAGCCGGTCACTACGCGATCGCCCAGCTCAGCCCGTGGGTCCTGTGGCCGCCCGACGGACTCAATCTGAAGCAGGGCACCTGCGGCGAGTTGGTCGGCTACGGCTACCTGCCGCTGCCGCTCACCACCCCCAAGGCGTCGACCGCCGGCGCGGACGTGCCGACCGGTAACCAGTGCTGGACGCTGTTTTTGAGCACCGGCAACTTCAAGGGACCGGTGACGTTTTTCCTGCCGTTCTTCTGGTCGAAGCCGTCGCTGGAGGCACGCGACCTGGCCGGGGCGTTTCTCGACACCCGCCCGTCCGAACCGAACAAGGCGGTGCAGATGGAGACGCAGCACGTCCCCGCGTTCATCGCCGACGACACACATGGCGAGACGTTTGCCCGGGTCGCGCCGACGCGCTTCCCAGGTCGGCGCGACTCCCCGGCGCCTCTGATCCACCGGATCACGGCCTACGGGCGCGCCGCGCTGTGGGACGGCGTCGACGCCTGGTTCAAGGGAGGGCCGGCGGTGTCAGGGCGGATCGACCCGGCGGCGGGGCGCGTCCATCCGTTTGACGGCAAGGGAGGCGCGACCTGGCAGATCTATCCGCCGAACACGCCGCGCGACCGCAAGGTGCCGATCGCCTGGCCGTCGTTCGCCACGCCGGTCGCGCTCGACGAGACGACCTACGCCTACCGGTGGGGTGAAGCTGCGCGGGACTCGACCGATGCCCAGGGGCGCCCGGTCGTCACCCTCCCCGAGTATTTCAAGCTCGAGCGCGACGGCAACGAGCGCCGGCGCTGGGCCGTCGTCGATCGCCGCGACGTTCCGGCCGAGTGCGGCCTGGACACCGTGGAGTTTCCGCGCCGCCGCGGCGCCGAACGGGGACCGTACGTCACCCCCGACGGGCCCGGCAGTTGCTGGAAGATGCCGGGTCCGGCGGCGGGGCCGTTTCAGGTCGCCCTGGGCGACGGGAGCGTGGTCACCTACTGGTGGTATCGGTTCGCCGACCAGCCGGCGCTGCTCAATGCCGATCTCGACGCGGCCGAGCGCGAGGCGCTCCAGCAGCGGGTGGAGCTCCTCCATCGCGACTGGACGATCGAGCGCGACTACCTGCCGCCGCCGACCGTCGGCAGTCTGGCCGACCTCGACCCGGCGCTGCTCGTCGTGCCGCCGCCCGGCCTCGAGATCGGCTACGTGCCGATCGTGACCCGGCAGGCGGCCGAATGAGCCGGCTGTCACGGCCGGCCGGAGCTCGCTGGCCGTTTCGGCGGCGAATCCGAGGACGGCGGGCAATTCACGCCGACGCCCCGAGGGCAGTCGGTCAGCCGAGCCGGAGCCTGGCGAACGGGTGGAACCGGAACCGATCAGCCGGATCGAGCGCGGTTTTCTGGCGCGGGACGACGTCGGCCAGCGTCTCCGTTCCGAAGATCACGTTGTCTTCCACGGCATGGCGGGGGTCGTCGGGCTGCGAGTGCGTGCCGCTGAAGTCGACCGCCAGCCCGGGCACGCCCCGCGCCTTGGTGGCGACGCGCGCCGTCAGGTCGGCGATCTTCTCCCGCTCTTCCACGGTCTTGCCCTTGGCGTCGTAGAGCGTGATCACGTCGACGAAAAACCGGTGGCGACAGTTGCCGGTCGGCAGCGGCGTCTTCTCGATCACCGCCCCCCCGAGCGTGCGGATCTCGATGATCGAAAACGGCGCCTCGTCGAGCGGCGCCTCGGCGACGACCGTGTCGGCGATGAAGTCGAGGATCACGTCGTCGGGCGCGCCCTCGGTCCCGATGCAGTGCTGCAGCATCCCCAGCGGACTTCCCTTGATCTCGGCGAGGACCGGCCACAGCGCCGCGGCCGCCTCGTACCACGTGGTCGATGTCGCCCGGGCGACGATCGGAAGCTCGAGCCGTGCCGCGAGCTCCTCCAGCGGCCTGACGAAATCGGCCGGATCGCCCCGGAACGAGTCGTAGAACACGACCGTCACGACCACGGCCTTGGCTCCCGAGACCACCAGCTCCATCGACACCGAATCATTCGGCAGGACGCGGTCGCGGAGGATCCGCAGGGCATCCCGGGCGAATGCCACCGCCTGGGCGCGCGATTGGAATCCCACCACGCGCTGCTCGGCCGAGCGGAGGATGCTGCCATCGGCCACGCGGATCGTCACGTCGCACACGATCCCCAGGGCGCTTCCCGCCCCGAGCAGTGCCGTGCACAGCTCGCTGCCGGCCTTGACCACACGCACCTCCCCGGCCGCCGTCACCACCGTGAGGCTTTCGACGCGCTGGCCGAGCAGGCCGAGGCGGCGCGAGAAGTAGCCGCTCAGGCCGCCGTTGACGACGTACCCGACGACACCGACATCGGGCCCCGTCCCCACCGGTAGGGCGCCTCCCTTCGCCTTGACCGCCTCGACGAGCTGGCGAAAGACGACGCCCGCCCCGACCGTGACGAGCGTGCCGCCGGAGTCGGTGGCAAACTCGATCGCCTGGAGCCGCGCCAGGTCGAGGACGACCGCGTCGCTGGCGGCGACGATGGCGGCATTCGACGACTCGTGACCGCCGCAGACACAGGCGATCGGCGTGGTAGGCGGCAGCGACTTCACCACCTCGACGACCTCGGCGATCGACCCGGGGCGTTAGACCTGCCGCGCGGTGGTGGTGGTGGCGAAAGGACCGGGGCCGGTCGCCTTCACGAGCCGGTTGCCGCTCAGGCACCAGGCGCGGCTCGCCGCCCAGGCCTCCTTGGCAGCGACCGTCTCGACGGCGCCCCGCGCCTCCCCGCTCCCCGGGCCGGCGACGAGCACCCCGGCCACGGCCCCCGCGCCACTGGCGGCCGTGCGCTGGAGCACCGACCGCCTGGTCAGGTCATCGCGATCGCCTTCCATGGGCCGAGCGCTCCGTGATCGGGTGGGGGCTCCGGGGCGGTGGCATTGTGACACGACTCGCGCGTGAATCACCACCGGCCATCCCCACGTTCCCTACGACACCGACCGCGCCCCGCGGTGCAGGCCGCGCTCGGCGGCTGCCGGCCGCAGCCAGGCGAACCACACCAGGCCGCAGAGTGCGACCGGCCACGCGACCATCACCACGTCGTTCATCGTCTCGGTAAACGTGAACCATCCCAGCTCCATCGGGAGCAGGTGCCTGCCCCAGATGCCCAGCCACAGGTGGCCGAGGGTCTCGCAGGCCGCCAGACCGGCGAGGAATTTCGCCGCTTCACGAAGGGCGGTCGTCATCATCCACCTCACGGAACAGCCGAGGATGCGGGCCATCGATGGCCGTGGGCACCTCGGACCCCCCGGGGTGTGCGACTCGTTCGCCTTCGCTATCACCCGAATCGTGGAGGGGCAGGCAAGCCCGCACCGGTCGGCCGACGCCTGGCGCCCAGCAGGCCGGCGGGTCCGCCAGGGATGGCTTCGTCCACGGACAGCTAGCGCTGTTCCGCCAGGATCGTCGCCGCCCCGCCGTCGGGTCCCCGCGGCGGGGAGCGGTGGGTGGAATACCGCTGGGCAGCCGTCCAGCCCGCGACTCTGCTCACCTGGGATGACAGCCGCTCCGCACCGACCCCGACGGGTACGGTGGACCAACGACCGGTTGCATGATTGCCGATAACGACCGCGGCCGCGTGCTGTGTCGGATCGAGGTCCACCGCGGGGTCCCTGTCGTACAGTTCGAGGGCCCGTCTGAGGCCACGAATCTCGTCGGCCGAACCGGTCAGGAACACCCACTCCGGGGTATCCGGATCGGTCGTCGGAAGGCGATACCGCGCGGCATACTCGGCGATCGCGTCAACGTCGTCCTTCTCCGGTTCGATGCTGATCGAAATCATGCGCACGGACCGGCCGAAGTCGGTGGCAAGCCGATCGCGGAGGTCCGCGAGCACCAGATTCGTCCCCGGGCAGGTGCCCCGGCAGGTCGTATAGAAAAAACTGATCACCACCGCGTGATTCCTGACGAGGTCCGACATGAACCGCACGTCGCGGCCGGTGTCGTCGACGAGGGCCGCGTCCGGGAGGCGATCCCCCATCGGGTGGCGCATCAGGTGAAGCGGCCCGACGGGCGGGCTCCCGATGGCCGCCGTGGCCACCGCAGGCAACGCGGATTCCTCGCCATGGCAGGCCGCGGACAACGCGAGCGAGGCCGCAATCGCGGCGATGGACATCGTGCGGCCGAACCCGGTCATGGAAACCACCGCTGCGGGGCCGGGGAGTTGGACATCGGAATCCGTGGGTCGAACTGAAACATCATGTCCATGTCTTCGTGCTCCACGTTGTGGCAGTGAAACACGAACGGTCCCCGGAATGTTCGAAACCTCATCCGCACCACGATCTCGGAGTTAGGCCCCAGGGTCGTAGTGTCGGTCTTGAAGCTGTCGTGATACGGGATCGGCTTCCTGGTACGGAGATCGGCGACTTGGGTATGTGATTCGAGGTGGATGTGGATCGGATGCCACCATCCACCACTCCCGTTGTGAAGGGTCCACTCCTCGACGGCGTTCTCCGGCATGAACGCGTTGGCGATGTTGGGCTCGTAGAACGCACCGTTGATCGCCCACATCCCGTTCTTCCGCTCGAAACGGAACCTCCGCCGCGCCGTGACCAAATTGGCCGGAGGTGTCTCGTGCGGCCGCAACGACGACGTGAGGTTGATCGAAGCGTCGGGAAAACGGTTATCCCTCGGGACGACCACGAATTTCAGGATCCGATGCCGCCAGTCGGGTGCCGTCGGCGCGGTCGTGACGTTTTCGTCCTCCAGTTTGCCGTCCGGCCCGCGCGGATCCTCCTGATGGAGAATATTCTCCAGATAGATCTCGGTGCCCGGGCGGTACTTGCTGAAGTCGACGACGATGTCGGCCCGCGTCGCTATCGCGAGAAGGATCGACTGGGTTTGCTGCGGCTTGGGGAACAGCCAAGCGTCCTTTCCGATTCGGAGATACGGGGCGTTGTTGCTCAGCCGCAGTCGCCAGACCCGGGCGTTGCTCGCGTTGAGCACGCGAAACCGGTACTTTCGGGCCTCGACCTGCATGTACGGGTAGGCCAGGCCATTGACGCGCGCCACGTTGCCGAGATAGCCGTTGTGGCCGTTGCTCGTGTAGTTGAGTTGCCCCTTCGTGTCGAAGATGTCGTCGCGGATGACCAGCGGCAAATCGTAGGGGTTGCGGTACTCGGGGCCGACGTCCGACGTGCCCCGGATGCCGGGCAGGACCCCTGAGCGAATCAGGTCGGTTTCGAGGTCATCGAGGCAGAGGTTGACACCTCCGCCTAATCCGCGCGCGACGTGGGCCGCGGTGAGGTGGATCGCGTGGTCGTGATACCACATCGTGCTGGGCGACTCGGTTGTGTCAAAAGCTGAACCGGACTCGTTGCCGCCGTTCTTCCGCGGCAGGACATTGGGATAGTAATAATCGCGTCCCTTTCCTGGCAGAATCAGGAAGTCGGGATGGCCGTCGGGGTGTGCCGGCCAGTGGCCACCGTGCATGTGCAGCGACATTTCCTCCGGCAATGCGTTGATGACGCGCACGAGTGCCGGTTGGCCGATCCGGGATCGAAAAAGCGGGGGCAACCCCACGGGAAACATCGTTCCGTTCGCCCCTCCGCCCGCATACCCCCAGAAGTTCGTCGCGGGAATCCGCATCGAACTGGGGAGGAACCTGTAGCTGCCCGTTGTGTAGTACAACTGGTAATACTGCGTGGGGAAGCGATCCCAATCGGCTGGGTGCGAAAACCACTCCGGGGCGACGCCGTGGTGGACACTTCCGACCGGGCCACCGAAGGCTGACGGAACGGCTCCCGTCGAAACCGGCGGCAGCCACCGCGGGAAGATGATCCGATCGACCCACCGCGGGATCTGTTCGTTGATCAGCGGATCGGCGAACGTCGAAAGGTCGACCGTCAACGGGGCGTCGGGCTGCTTGAGCACCGGAAACTGCTGATCCGGGAGCCTGCTTTGAGCGTGGAGCCGCGATGTGCCGAGAGCGGCAGACAGGGCAACGGAGGTTCCGAGGAGTTTGCGACGGGATGTCGCGGCAGCAGAAACACGGGATGAGCTCGGACGACGGTCGACGAAACTGGAAACGCGACGCTTGGGCATGAGAACTCCGTTTACAACAAGGTTCCGCGACGAGTCGGACGAGGGTCGTCACTCGGGCGGAGAACAAACTTCTTCAACCGACACTCTGTGTTCTTTCAGTCAATTTCCGAAAAACAGGTTCTTCGGGGAATTTCGTGGCACGGGCAGGTCGTTCCGGGGGCTTCGGTGACATAAAGTGCGGGGATGGACGCACTTTTCACGCATTATACCCGGCTTCTGGGCCTCGACAACTCCTGGCGAGTCGATGCTGTTGACCTTCGGCTCGATGAGCGGCGAGTCGAAATCCGCCTGGCGCATGTCGGTTCGGGCGTTTACTGCCCGGAATGCAGCCAATCCTGCGGTATTGCCGATCACGCGGAGGAGCGGCGCTGGCGGCACCTCGACACGATGCAGTTCACGACGGAGCTGGTCGCCCGACTGCCACGGTGCCGCTGCCCGGATCACCGGGTGAAGACGATCGTGCCGCTGTGGGCAGGAAAGCACAGCCGTTTCACGCTGTTCTTCGAAGCCTTCGCCATAGAAGTCCTGCAGGCATGCCGCACCGTCAAGGCCGCGGCCTCCCTCCTCGGGCTCTCCTGGGATGCGGCCCAGACAATCATGGATCGGGCCGTCGAACGGGGCCTCGAGCGGCGCGAGGCGACGCCCATTCCCCACGTCGGCATCGACGAGAAGAGCTTCGGAAAAGGGCACGACTATGTCACCGTTGTCACCGACATTGACGGCTCCCGCGTCCTGGACGTCGCCCCAGGGCGAACCCAGGCCGCGGCGGAGGCCGTCCTTGAGACGCTGACGGTCGAGCAGCGGCAGGAGGTTGTGGCCGCGGCTGCCGACATGCTCCCAGCCTACGCAAGCGCGGTGGCGAACCAGACCCCGAACGCGGAACTCGTGCACGACAAGTTCCGTGTCGCAAAGCACTTGGGAGAGGCGGTCGATCAGGTGCGGCGTGCCGAGAACAAGGCTCTTCAGGCCGAAGACGATGACCGGCTCACGGGGACACGGCAGCTCTGGCTCTTCAACAAAGCCAATCTCTCGCCAAAGCAGCGGCGCAGGTTCGCGGCCATCCGGCGGAACGGCCTGAAGACGGCCCGAGCCTGGGCGATCAAGGAGGAGTTCCGCTGGTTCTGGCGGCATGTGTAGCCGACGAGTGCCGAGGACTTCTTCAACCAGTGGTACGCCTGGGGTGTGCGGTGCCGCCTGCGGCCGATCATCAAGGTGGCGAGAATGCTCAATCGCCATCTGCCAAATCCTCTGAGCTACTTCCGGCACCGCATCACCAACGCCACGAGCGAGGGCTTCAACAGCGTCATCCAGGCCTTGAAGTACGCAGCTCGTGGCTTCCGGTCCTTCCAGAACTACAGGACGCGAATCCTGTTCTTCTGCGGGAAACTCGACCTCAGCCCGCGGCTACCCTGCCACTGAAATACCGGAAGAACCGAAAAACAGCAAACACTTGGTTCGGGTTGAACGCGACCTCACCTCTCGGCATGCGCTGGCAAACGCAGCGAGATCGGTGACGAAACCTTGCGGTTTCGAGAGCACGCCTGACTGTGATTCAGGCGAGCAACCGCGATTGCGGCTGGTCTTTTGAGGCGGGAGTTGCGGGGCAGGCGCTATCTGGCGGAGTGACTGGAAGGCAATTCACACAGTGGCAATTCTTCTACGGATCGAAGCCACAGATCCTGACGACCAGCACCTGAACGAACCGCGCGAATGTAGGTTTCATAGGAAAAACTTTGATTACCCATAGGAAAAACAATCACTGTCGTCTCATTGCGAGACGGCTCAGTGGGGCACGAAACAGTGTCGAACCGTGACTTGCCTGACCTGCCTGGCTTCGGGTTCGTAGCAGCGGATTCGAATCTCGATCCCCCGTACGGGGAACGGATATGGCGGTGAAGTCTCCAATTCGCCGCTGTCGTCGGCCACGCCGTCGGCCGGATGCCCGGTGAGGGCTCCGGACCGGGGCGGAACGTCGTCGTCGAGTCCGTTCGTCGCCTGATCGGGTCCGGCGGCGGAGTCCTCGTCGATGCCGTTGGACTCGTAGTGGGTGGTCCACGTGTCGTAGGTGCGCCGGGTCGTCGCCGATCCGACGAGCCCTCCACTGAGCGGGTGCCCGTAACCAGCGAATCGGGGGCCCTGCGTCTCGGGAAGTGACGCGGCTCGACCGTGGACGCCATTGCCAAGATCGACGTAGCACCCGTTGGCGATGCCGCCGCCGATCTCGACGGCATCGCCGGGCGTCACCGCCGTGAGACCGTCGCCCCCTCCGAGCGCGACGGGTGCCGCCGGATCGAAGACCCGGACATCGAACGCGATCACGCCGGTGAGCAGCACGTCTTCGCCCTGGCGGTGGCTGGTGGAATCGAACACCAGGCCGCGGGCCGAGGGTGGAAGCGTTTCCGTGGACGTCGAGAGCGACGGAATCTGGTGATCGGCGATGAACGGGAACGGGAATCCCCCCGCCACCGCAGGATCCAGCGGACCATGGAAAAACCGTCGCTCGCGGCACGTCAGATCGGCGAGCGTGTTCGGCACCAGGCGCGCCGCGGAGCCCGAGCCGACGGGTGCCAGCGAGACGTCGAACCGGTCGTAGACCGCCGCCAGGCCTCCCGTACGGAATCGCGCGAGGATCCGCCCGAGCTCCGCCGTCCCGAGCCGGCCGACCACGAGCAACTGCCGTCGGTACAGCGTGCAGGTGGGCGGAACCGTCGCCGGCACCGTCGGCCGGAGAAACCACGCCACCTCCGCCGTGCCGGCGTTCAGGATGCCGTCGTCGAACGTGCCGACGAGCCGTCGCTCGACGCCGGCCGTGGTGAACAGCAACACGTCGTCAGTGTCGGCCCGGAGCTCGGCCGAACCGTCGGCTGCATCCCGGTCTTGCCGGGGACCCTCGATGTATTCGAAGTAACCGGCCCCGGCTGCCGGGCTGAGCGGCGGCAGGAGAGGGGCTGTGACGCCATCCAGATCGCGCCGCAGGAGGAGAGCCGTCGTCCGCAGCCGCGCGTTCAGATCCATCACGGCGCGGCCGTTGCCGACGCCGCGGGCGAATTCGGCAAACATCACGGCGACCGCACCCATGACGATCATCGTGGCCGCGGTTGCCACCAGCATCTCCACGAGCGTCATGCCGTGCCGCCCGCCGACGCCGTTGTGCGCTGGCCGCGACGGCGTCATCGGAGCACCCGCTCGAGGATGATTCCGTCGCGGACGTTGTGATCGCGCCCCGGCTCGAAGGCCACGGGCCGCGACCGGTCGTAGACGAGGAACATCCGGTGCAGGCTCACCGTCTCACGGTCGACGCCGCCGCCGGGCACCGTGTCGATCGTCCGCAGCGTGATCCAGATGCCGAAGACGTGCGAGCGGTGGGTCGCCAGGCTGCTCAGCCGGATCGCCGTATGGTAGGCGTGCGCGGGATTGAGGCTGGCGTCGGCGATCGCATTGGTGCCGTTGAGGACGAGGGTCGGCCTGACCTCGACGCCGGACAGGCCGAGCACCTGGCCGGTCGTCTTCGCCGGGGAGATGGTTCCCGCGGTGCCCGTCGAAGCGAGCTCCGCGAACCGGCCTGTCGTCGGCACCGTGCCGCTGGTGCGCGCCCGGACGAGGCCGTGTGCGTACGGAGATCGGTCCCGACGCTCGTCGATCCGCGGCACGGTCCCCTGGACGACAGCCTCCCAGACGGCATCGGAGGAGATGGTGTTGAGATTGACCCGTCCCGGCTCCCGTCCGACGTGCAGTTCGTTGCCGTCGAAGGGCGCTCGATAGGACGCCGCCGCGTCGCCGGCGAAGCCGACGGCGTGGCGCGCGAGGGCATCCCAGTAGGGGGCGGTGCGGTCGATGCTCTGCCGGGTGCCGGCGAATCGCGACGGCACCATGAAGGCGTCGAGGGCGATCAGTTCGTCGCCGGGAATGCGATCGGGGAGATAGACGCCGTCGTCGGGATCGGTGACGTGGTCGTCGAGCATCCCCACGCCGTCGCGGTGAGTCTCGTCGTTGACCGCTCCGGAGATGAATCCCGGCACGAACACCAGCTCGGCGAGGCTCGTCAGCGGACGATTCGGCCAACAGAACCAGCGCGGGTCGCCTTCCCACTCGGTGGTGATCTCCGGCGCCTCCCCCTTCGGCCACTGCCGTTCGTCATGTTGCTGGGCCCACCCGGCGTTGCGCCGGCACGACGTGAAGCGAGCGTCCGGGTCACCCTCCTCGTCGGCCGCGCCCGAGCGATCGGCGACGATCACCGACAGGGCGTCGACGATCAGGTAGGGGTTGGTCGTCGTGTCGTGGTCGGCGCGGGGATCGGCAAGCCTCTCGAGATACACGAACGTCGCGCGGGGCCGCGGCGCTGGCGCTCCGCCCGGCGGCAGGACGGTGGCCCGGAGCCCCTCGATCGGCACCACGCGCCGCGTCGGGGTCGGTGTCGGCACACGGATCCCTTTCGTCGATACCGTGCCCGGCGCGAGGACGAGCCACTGATTGGCCTCGAGGCACGTGCCGCGCGCCGGAAACGTGAACGCGTCCCCACAGCGAATCCGCCAGATCGGGTCGCCGGCCGGAGCCCGTCGCCCCAGATCGACCGAGCCGGGGCCGAGCGGCCCGGCAAGATCGGGATCGACGGGCTCGGCGGAACCCGGCTGCCCGTCGCCCACACGCCCGTCCCAGGGGTGATTGAGCACCACGAACAGTTCGCCGGTCGTCTCGTCCTCCCAGGCGAGTGTCTGGGTGATCACGACCTCGGGCCGTTCCGCACCCCACACCGTGGCACGCTGCGGTTCGACGGTCGTCGGATCGCCATCGACATCCCAGCCGTCGAGCGGGCGGATGTCGTACTCGAACCGGCCCATCGTCGAGTCGGTGTCTTGGTATTCGATGACGTTCGCTGCCCACTGGGCACAGCGCCGGGCGACATCGGCCGAGGGATCCGCGCCGGCCGGTGCCGACAGGGCGACGGCGGCCATGTAGAGGTCCTTGAAAAACAACCGGCGCTGGAGGGCGCCGCCCACGGGCCGGGCCACGTCGATCCGCAGGCCGGCCGCGAGCTCGGCAGGTATGACGTTGTTCGGGATCCGCTCGCCCGCTGCCATCTCCGCGCGCTCGGCGTCCGCTGCGGCGTGCTCGTGGAGCACCCCCGCCGGCACGGCCGAAAACCACTCGTAGACCCGCAGGGCCGCATCTCCGACGATCGCCGCGGTGTCCCAGCTGTCGGTCGTGACGACCAACCGCGACGCCTCGGCCTGCGATCCGAGGAGCCCGGCGAGCCGCTCCGGGAGCGTGGGGGAATCCGGATCGTAGGGGCGCAGGATCCGCTCCAGTTCCGCCGGCGAGAACGGATTGTCGGCGACGCCGCTCGGCGCTGTCCCGCTCGTCGCCGGGTCGTGGAGCCCGGTCCGGCGCCCGAGGCCGGTGAGCGTGATCTCGTAGGGGTGGTCGACGAATTCGTCTCTGCTGTCGGCTTTCGCGTACGACATCGTCGGGACCGGCCCCGGCTCGAGGACCGCGCGCCGTTGGAGCCGCGCCTGGAGATCGACCGCCCAGTCCCGACGCCCCGGCGGCACCATCATGAGGTTGCGGATGCCGTCGGCCGCCGCGGGGTCGGCGACGCCGTTGTGACCGGGCAACGGCAGCGCCTCGGCGAGCACGGTCCAATCGGCAAGGTCGCGCAGCGGCGCCGATGCCCCGTTTGCTCGCCAGCCGTAGCGCCCCTCGACCGCCGCACCGGCAGGCGACTCCAGCGGCATCAGGCGGTCTCCGGATCGCGGCAGGGAGGTTTGATGAAGCGTGCTCCCGGCACGGGCACCGAGCAGCACGTTCATCCACGGGTCGTCGCCGCGGTGGTTGCCGCTCTCCTCGGCCAGCGACCGAAACACGGCGCCCCCGTCGATCTCCGCCGGGCCGTAGCCACTGCCGTACGGCACCGTGTCGGCGCGGCGGAGGAGATCGTTGACCGACCCGTGGGCATTGACGTTGAGCCGTCCATCCATGTCGAGGACCAGGAAGGAGACATGGACCTGTACCGGAAGGCCGGTGCGCGGCGAGACGATCCGCGGCAGCCGCGGGTCGAAGAACCAGCCGTCGAACACGCCGTCGTTGTCGTTGTCGGCCCGGTCGTCGACGCCATCGCCGTCGAGGTCGTCGTTGGACGCGTCAGGGTCGTCGAGGGCCTCGACGGCCTCGGGTTTGAACAGCGACGGCCGGATCACCAGCTGCCGCGACGGTCTGGCAGGGTCGGGCTCGACGTGGGCCAAGTAGGGATTCGCCGCGTCGAAGCCGTCCCAGGCCTCATTCTTCGTCGTGCCGCGGGAACTGTGGGCACGATTGTTGATGATCACTTCGGTCCCGGCCCGCGCGAGGTCGCGCTCCGCGCCGGCGGACGACCGGGACAGCCGGAGCCCGTCGTGCGTGACGCAGAGGCGGATCGTACGGCGTTCTTCCACCTCGGCGCGGACGATGCGGTGGCTCGTCGCGGACGCTCCGACCGGCAGCAGCGACACGACGCGTCCACTCAACTCGGCGGGCGTGACCGTCGCCGACGGGGGAAGCTCGACCGTGAGCCGGTACAGCGGGCCGCAGTCGACGATGTCGACGAGCGTCCCGCGGAGTGGTTGTTCGGTGCCGTACTGGTCGACGAGCAGTGCCTCGAAGACCAGCGCCCGGGCCGGATCGGCGTCGGTTTCGTCCGTGGAACCGCCGAGCGCCGCCGGCTGCCGCTCGGACGTGGTCTCCGGCGATCCGCGGAGCAGGAGCATCGCGGCCTGCTTGAGGAGTCGCTCTGTGGGCAGGATCGCGTCGGCGGTGGCCTGGGGCGTGGTCGCCACCGCCCGCGCCGTCGCGTGGGTCCGGGCCGACAGCACCACGAACGTGACACCCAGCACCATGAACAGCGACAGCATGCTCAGCACGATCAGCAGGATCACCCCGCGATGCTGGCTGGTCGGCGGCCGTCGGGCTGCGGCGCCACGGGGCGGCTCGGGAAGTGCCGGCAGGCTGTTCATTATGCGGCGGACCGTCATCGGGTGTACTCGTTCCTCCCCTCGATGGTAACCGTGTAGGCCCGCACGGCGGTCGCATCGGGCAGGATCGCGACGGGCAGCGAGACCGGCCGAGGCTCGGCGGGATCACCGGCCGATGACTCCCCCACCGGCGACGGATCACCTTCGAACGTCACCTCCGCCTCGCTGGGCGCACCCGCAGCGGCATCCGGGAAGGTGACCGTCGCCAACGACAGGAAGCGCGGGGGACGGTACGGGTCCTCCTCGGGACCGGAGGGGAGGACGAGCAGGATCGCTCCCTTCTTCACGACCTCGCGATCGAGGCGGTCGGGAACGACGTCGCGTCCGCGCTGCCACGCGAGCCGATACGGCGGGAGGGAGGTCCGCGCGCCATCGGGTCCGCGCGGCGTCAGCCGCAACTCGAGCGCCGTCGCGTTGCCATCTTCGGGAGGCATCAGGCCGAGGACCCGGTTGCGAGAGACGACGATCCACAACGTCGCCAGCTCGCCGGGGACCAACGGCGTCGCCGTGTCCTTGGCCAGCACCGCCAGCCAGCTGAACCGGCCGGCCGCCGCGCGGACCCCGTTGACGAAGCGATTGGTGACCGGGGTGTCGCCGTCGGGCGTCGTCATGAGCACGTCGTCCGACGAGGAACCCGTCAGCGCCGAAACCTGCCATGACCGCGGCCGGGCGCTGTCCGGGGTCCTGTCGGCAAGCGTGCCTCCCGCACGGAGAACGGCCGTGTTCAGCCCGAAGCGGGCGGGCCACGTGCCGCGCGACTGCCCCAGCGGATCGATCACCAGCGGCGCGGCGGGACACGGCCCGCCGTCTGCCGCCGCCAGCGCGTCGACATGGGTGAGCCCCGACGTGACGACCGTCGCCCGGGCATTGTCGAGCAGGACACCGCTGTGATCGGCGACGATCGCCTTGGTGAGCAGGGACCGGCCGAGCGGAATCAGGGCGAGGATGCTCGACAGCCCGATGGCGAGGATGCCGATCGCGATCAAGACTTCGAGGATCGTGATCCCCGCGCGACGCCGCGCCGGGGAAGGTGGACGCGTCATGCCTTCGCCCCTCAGGGTGCCGAACGGATCGCGGCCTGCGACCGCCGGGCCGTGGTGACCGGGCCATCCGCGTCGCGAAGGGTGACCCGCGCGGAACGGGCGAGCCCCGTCTTGGGATCGATCGACACCCAGAACGACTCCGGATACTGCCAGTTCGCCCCCGGGGCCTCCTCCGACACCGGCTCCCGGAATCCCAGGCCACACCGGTCGATTCGGCCGACGAGCAGCAACAGGGGTGCCTGCAGCGGCGCCCGCAGCTCGGCCGTATGGTCGGGCGCCTCACCGGCGGCGACCGTCGTCGCGGTGTTGAAAAAACCGATCTCGCCGACGGCCCCGGTGCGGTCGAACAGGATCGCGATCGCCTGGCCGGCCGTGTAGGTGCCCAGCGGCAGCACGTCGTCGGACACGTCGGCGGTAGCCGAGCCATCTCCCGCCAAGGCCGTTCGACCGAAGCGCCCCGTGCCGACACCCGACCAGGCGAGGTCGATCGCGAGGCCCGAACCGAGCGTCAGCCCCGCGGCTGCCGGCGCCGGGCGCCGGAGGATCGAGAATCCGTGCCACACCGTGCCCGATCCCTCGAGCGCCGGAGTCGGCCAGAGGGTGTTGGCCGCCGTCTGCCCGGCCTCCGCCCGGAGCGCCGCACGGAAGCCGGTGCTCGCCGGCGGATCGGGGCAGATCAACGTGAACCGGCTCGCTGAACCGGCGAACTCGATGAAATCGCCGGTCGTCGCGAACGGGGTCTCCGCCGGAGCCGTGAGCGTGGTCACCGACGTGCCCTTTTCGGAAAACGTCAGCTCCATCGTCCCGCCGGCGACGGGACCGGACAGCGCGACGGTCGCGTCGAACGTGTCGCCGCGGTAGGGCGCCGGCTGTCGCGCGAGCACCACGTCGATCGCCGCGTCGACCGACAGCGGCTCGATCCACAACCCCGCAGGGCTGTCATGACCGAGGGATCGCCCCTGGGCCGTCGCGACAAGGCTGGTCATCGAGGCGGCGGCGTTCCGCGCGGCCCGCAGCTCCCCGCCGTCGAGGATCGGGATGACCGCCACCGACAGGAGACCGAGGATCACGATCACGGCCAGCAGTTCGACGAGCGTCATGCCGTCGCGCCCGCTCGGCACGGTGAAGCTCATGGCACGCCCATCCCGAGGTTGGTGACGTTGTCGAGGTGGGAGCGTTGCATCGGTTCGGGGCTGCCCGCCTCCAGTCGCGAGAAGGGATCGAACGGCAGCGGCACGAAGCTCACGCCGTTCGGCCGTGCCGCGGTCCACGGCGAGCCCTGGTCGACGATCGGGTGGGTAGCGTCCCTGCGCACCCCGATGCGCTCGTCTGGCCCCGCCGAAACGATCAACGGCGTCAGTGGGAACGAGCTCTCCCCTCCCAGGCGATACGGGTCGAACGGATCGGTCCCCGGCCGTGACCCGGCGGGCGGCATCGCCCCGGGTGCCCAGCGGAGAAAGTGGATCGGCCGGCCGAAGCCGTCGGAGAATTCGCGCGCCCCGTCACCATCGGCATCACCGAGCTCGTCGGCCCGAAACGGCTCGAGGGCGTCCGGCTCGAACGACCCCAACGCCACGACGAGAAACAGGGTCTCCGCCGATGCGGCCGAGCGTCCGAGTCCGGCGAGGACCGCGTCGCGGGACTGCCGCTCCGGGTCGGCACGGTCCACCCAGGAATCGATCTGCCGGAGGAACCGCTCGAGCACGGGCGTGCCGGGAGGTGCACCGCCCGTGCGCAGCGGGTCTTTCGGATCGTTTGGGTAGACCGGATAGCGAACGTCGAGCCACTGATCGGGCATCTCGCACACCATCATCCCGCGGATCTGCACGAGCCTCTTCCATGCCGCCCGCCGCGAGGTGCCGGCAGCGATGCCGAGCTGCGAGCGATCGATCTCAAACTCGTGGCCGGTCCACATCGAATCGTCGAGGCGGCGATCGAGGTAAGCGTCGTAGCGCGGCACGATCGCCTCGTGAAGCTTGCGGATGGTGCTGCGGGTCTTCGCCACCTTGGCCCGCGTCCTGATGCCCGCGAGCGAGACGGTCGCCAGTGCCCCCAAGATAGCCACGATCGCCATCGTGACGGCCAACTCGACGAGCGTGAACCCTCGCCGCGAAGCGGCCGACGTCACCCGTTGCCGACGGTGGGACGCGGCCCGGCGACTCGGTCGGCAAGCCGCCGGGACGCAGCCGGCAGGGTCAGCGCAGCCCGTCATCTCTCGGCGCTCCGTCGGGCCCGACGAGCGACCCCCCGAGGAATGGTTCGATCGGCCGCGCGAGTCCTTCGGCCCCCACCGCCGGCTTGACGACGATCATCGAGCGCGCCACGCCGGGGATGGCGGCGTCGTCGGCGGCGACATGGCCATCGGGCAGTGCCAGCGACGGATGGTCGAACGGCGCCCGTTCGTAGGCGACGCGCGGATCGGTGAGGGCGCGCATGAACGCCGCCACCGCGCGGATCTTCGCGCGATCACCGTTGAGCTTCGGGAGGACCTTGATATCCGACGCCATCGCGACCCCGTTGGCGCTGTTCCACCGCTTGAAGTCGGATCCCCGCGCGTAGAACTTCACGACCTGCTCGAGCGTGAGCGCACCACCGTTGTGGAAGTATGGCCCCGTCAGATCGACGTTGCGAAGCGTCGGTGTCTTGAAGGCCCCCGCGACCGCGATCGTCTCACCGGACGCCGGGGGCACGCCCTTGTCGACTTCGAAGCGGTCGGGATCGCCGAACGGGGGCGCGACGTCGACGGTTCGGGACCGTCCCGTCGCCTGGGCGGCGAACGACAGCGGCGTGCCGAACGGATCACGGTCGCCGACGCCGAGGTCCTCGAAGGCCGGGCGGAGACCGATGTTGTAGTAGCCCTCGTCGTAGATCGCCGGTGCCGACGGCGCGGCCATCCGATCGATCAGCTGCAGGCGGATCGACCCGGAGCTGTTGAGCCGTGCGCGGGTGGATGCCGACGTGAGCTCGGGGCCGGAGTGACATCTGACGCACTTGCCCTCGTCGATGAACAGCTCCAGTCCGGTGCGCTGGAGAGGGGTGAGCGCGGAATCATCGCCCTCCATGAACCGGTCGAACGGAGACCGGTCAGACACCAGCGTCCGCTCGTAGAGCATGATCGCGATCCCCCAAAATAGCGAGAAGTTCGCTTCCATCTGCGAATAGTGCTGACCGTCGATGACGATCGGCTCGCCGGGGGCGCCCCACCACGACTCCACGAACGCCTCGCGGATCAAGTCGCCGTAGCCGGGCTTCAGGCCGGTCCTCGTCGGACTCGGCGAAGACGCGGTGTAGCGTCCGAGGACGCTGTCGGTCGCGGCGACCGACTGGTGGACCAGCGGGGTGGAGCCAAGCAGCTTCCGCCCGACATCGAGGAAACTCCGACCGTGGGCTGACATCTCGAAGACGCTTTCGACGGGTCCGACCGCCTGGGAGGCGAGGCTGGCGTTGTCGAGAAGGACGGCGACGGGCTCGAGGGCCGAACCCCTGAACCTCCAGACCCGCGCGTCGGGGTCGCGGGGCCCGAACGGATTACGGCCGTTGAAGTGGAAGTTCGCACGGCCGTCCCAAAAGTTCCTGTGATTGAAAGCGGAGTTGATGACCGTCGGCGAGTTCCGCGGTTCGACCCGACGCGTGTTCAGTCGACCGCTGCCCGAGGGAATCGAGAATCCGAGCGGGTCGGGCTGAACCGCGTCGAACGCCTCTGCGACCTCGGTCGCCAGCACCCTTCCCATCAACGGTTCGACCGTGGCCCTTGCCGCCGAGCTCGGGGTCACTCCGTGGAACCGGTTGGCCCGCTGAGTGACGAGATCCATGGTGACCGGCGGCACCTTCGACCGTGGTCCGAGGGAGAGCAGCGACAGGTTTGCGACCCCCGCTGACGTCACGGCGTCGTCGGAGTCGAAGGCGACGTTGGACCCGAGCCGATTGCTCCGCGGGTCTTTCTTGCGGTGGAGCGGGAAATCAGCCCTGGTGAGGGTGTAGTTCGGACCCCCGGATGCAGTTCCGGAGGGGAGCCGGTCAAACCTGCCGTTGCCGCCGAGCAATCCCGGCGAGATCTGGTTCTTCACCCTCGAGTCCGCGCCGGCGTGGAAATGGCAGCTCGCGCACGCCATGCCGTCCGATCCGGCTTGTTGGTCCCAAAACAAGGCTTTCCCGAGCGCGATGGCGGCACGCTGATCCCGGACATATTCCCCGATGGTGCTGGGGATTGGAACCGAGACCGTGGTAAGCGAGTCGAGGCCCGCCTCCCGGGCTTTCTCCCGCAACTCGTCGGGGTCGTCGTCCGACGAGCACGCCACCCCACCGGTCACCGCGCCAAGAAGGGCACCGATGACGACGGCGACCACTCGGCCGGAAACCGCTGATGCGAGTCGCGTACACCGGACATGGCAGCGACGCTGGAGCCGGACGAGCGATTTCATGTACTGCTCCTGCCAACTGATTGGGGGGGAGCCGGCCGACCGTCTTGGCAGGCGGGCTGGGGGGCGGGGAGGAGGGCTTCGAGCGCGATCCACTCGGACTACGCAGTGCCTGTTCAGCTTCCGAGTGTAAGGCATGCCGCGTTGGTGCCAAGTCTTGGGCAGGATAACGAAACCGTAATGAGTCGCGTCAATGACCGCGGAACGGTGGCTGGCCTTCCCGCGGATTTGCTGTCGGGTGAGCGGGTCATGCGGGGCCGGATCTACGGAGAGTCCTTCGGCAGGCTGACAGCCGTTTCCCGCTGAACATCGACCTCGGGTCGCCGCGCTCCGCGAGCGTGCGGGCCAGCGTGCCGATCGTCCGGCGGACCGTCGCCGAGGCGACGGCCTTGCCGCCCGACGGCGCGGGCAGGCGGGCGCGTCATGGCGGGAAAAATCCTTGTCGTGGTTCGTGCGGCGGGCTGATGACGGTCCCGATGCAGCCGTCGCGACGGGCCGGTTGTCGAAGCCGCCTGCGACCTTTGTGTAGCCCGGTAGTCTAGCTGCCCGTGGACAGAGCCCTCCGTGGCCGCGCCCGGCCGCGGGGCGGCCGGCTCATTCAGTCCACTCAGGCGACCGTGGGTGACGCCGAGGGATTCCCGGGTTGCCGTCGGCCGCAGCCAGCGGCCGACCACGCTGTCCACAGCATGTGAGAGGGGGCTTGGAGGTTGCTGCATGGTTGCCCTATCCGCGCCGCGGGCGATGGCATAACTCCCCGGCGCCTTCTTCTTCTGTCTCGACGCGAGGCCCGTCGGTCGCCGAGTCCGCGATCTGGTTCCACGCCACGTCTGTTCGCCGGGCTTGTGTTCGCCCGACGTCCTGCTGGTGCGGCGTGGTCTGGCGGCGCTGCGTTTCACTTCTCGTCGTGCCGGCGCCTGCTCCCTCCGGAGTTGCGCCGTTCGACGGTTCGGCACCTTTTCCAGGGGCCCACCATGTGGCTGTCGGTCCAATTGTTTGGTTGGTTCGTGGCGATGGTCGTGCTGATGTCGATCATCGAGCATCAGGCGCATGCGCGGCTGATGCACAAGGCACCGCGATCGTTGTTGTTTCGTCGGCTCGGGGCGCGGAGGAAAATTTTCACCAGCCACGCCGTCGAGCACCACCGCCAGTACCGGGAGCACTTTCACGACCACGCCCTGCCCGCCGGCAAGGATCGCGGCATCCGCCTGAACCTCGCCGAAGGCTTGCTCCAGGCCGTTCCCGTGAGCGCCGGGTTGTGGTGTGTGTCGGCGATCGCGGCGGGGATGTTTCCGCTCGTCGTCCTCATCCACCATCTGCTCTGGAATCAGATCCATCTCGAGATGCACCAGCCGGTCGGCCGCTTCTTCTCGACCTGGCCGGCCTACCGCTACGTGGCCCGGCATCACTTCCTCCACCACCGGCACCCGGACAAGAACTTCAACGTCGCGTTCCCGGTCGGCGACTGGCTGTTTCGCACCGTGGCGACGGCGACCGATTCCGACCGGCGCGCGATGAAGGCGGAGGGGATCGCCTGATCTCCGTCGCGCGACGGAGGATAGCAAGCCATCGCCAACGCGGGCGGTGCATGATGGGGTGGAACGGGTCAGGGTAAAACAATCCGTCGCGTGATGAGGCACTGTGAGGGAAACCGGAGCTCACGACCATGCGACTGGGGCTGGTGACCGATATCCACAATCAGAGTAGCGAACTGGCCGAGGCACTGCGGCTGTTTCGCGACCGCGGTGTCGACCAGGTCGTCACGATCGGCGATACCTGCGATGCGTTTACCGTCGTCGACGGGGCGGGCGCTGTCGCCGAGGCGTTGGCGGAGTGCAGAGCGATCGGTGTCTAGGGGAATCACGACTTCGCCCTGTGCCGCGACGTGCCGGACATCGCTCGCGAGCGCTACCCGGCGGTGGTCCTCGATGTCATGGCCAGGATGGAGCCACGGCTCGTCGTCGACGGCTGCCACTTCAGCCACATGGAAGCCTCCGTCGACCCGACCGACGTGGCCCAATTGTGGAATCGTTTTGAGGTGCCGATCGAACTGATGGAGCGGGCCGCCCGCGGCTGGGCGGCCGAGGGGAGCCGGTGGCAATTCGTCGGGCACTACCACCGCTGGTGGGCGGCGACACCCGCCGGGCCGATCGACTGGACCGGTACGCAGCCCCTCCGGCTTCCTCTCGGCCAGCGCGCGTTCGTGATCGTGGCGGCCGTCTGCGACGGTTGGTGCGCGATCCTCGACACCGCCACCGGCCACCTCGAACCGCTGCGCTGCCTGGTGCCGGGTTGATTGCCGCGGGAAGCGACTGAGCGAGTTCCGTGAAGGGTCATTCAGGAGGGAGATCGTGGGAGTGACAAGACTGCACATCCTTGGCGCGGCGGCCGCGGTCTGCGGGGCGCTCGCGGTCGATCCCGGAGCCCGCACCGTGCTGGCGCCGTCGACCGACGCCGTCGTCGCGGCTCTGGAACTTTTCCGTACGCGGGGGTTGCTTCATTCGCCGTAACAGGGGGCTGGTTGACACCGCGGGATCGTAGCCCGATCAGGCCGCCGCGGTGAACGCTGGCACGACTCATAGACCCAGCGAAAGGAATCATCGATGCGTTGCAACGGGATTCGCCACGCGGTTCGGATTCTGACTCTCGCGGCGTGCTGCGCATGCTGCTTGTGCGGCTCATGGGGAGGCAGCCTGTGGGCCGAGCCGGTCGCCCTCTCGACGCCGTCGGGGCTCAATGCCGGCGACCGGTTTCGGTTCTTGTTCGTGACCGCCGGGACGACCACGGCCACGTCATCAGCAATCGGTGATTACAACACCTTCGTCCAGACCCAGGCCGGCGGGGCAACGTCCAACGGCTCCATCGTCACGTGGAAGGCGATCGGCTCGACGGCGACCGTGGATGCCCGTGACAATGTCGGTGGGTTCGGAACCACGGTCGGCGTCTACCTTCCGGGCGGGACGCTGTTGGCATCGAGCTTGACGACAAACTCGGGTGGGTTGTGGTCCGCAGCGCTGTTCTCAGCCCCGAACCAACTCATCAATGGAACCGTGTCGACCGGAACGACGTGGACGGGCAGTAATCCCAGCGGCGTGGCGACGAGCCTCCCCCTCGGTGCGACTGCCGGATCGAGCTCGTGGGCCGACAGGTCGCGGTCCGACAACGGGTGGATCCTCATCAACCCGTTCAGTTCCACCAACAGCTACGGGATGTACGGCCTCTCCGACGAGCTGACCGCTTCATCCCCTGTCGTGCCCGAAATCGATCCGGCCGGCATGGGTTCCGTACTGGCCCTCGTGACCGGCGTCCTCTCGCTCGTCGAGCGCCGGAGACATGCCCGAGTCGGGGCGAGGGACTGCTGACTTTTGCGGCTTCTCCAGTCACTCGCGAGGCGCGTGCCCGCCTCAGCCCGATCATGTCTCCTGTCGCGGCGTCAGGCGGGCAGGCGCTCGAGCCGGCGGCCGCTCGTCCGCCCCACGGCCACGTCGGTCATCCGGGCAAACCGCTGGAAGACCGATTCCTGCCGGTAGGGAAGACCGTGCCGCTCGCAGAGCGATTTCACCACCGGCTGGATCTCGCGGTACTTGCTCATCGGCAGGTCCGAGAAGAGGTGGTGCTCGATCTGGTAGTTGAGCCACAGGCTCAGGTAATCCACCAGCTCGGTGCCGCAGGAGTAGTTCGCGGAGCTCAGCACCTGCGTCGCGTAAAACTCCTGGCGGCCGTGGGAGTGGAAGTCGAACTGGTAGAGGTCGTCGGCGGTGTGGTTCGGGGCGACCACCAGGAACGCATGGACGTTGGTGAGGCACTCGGCGAGAAGTTTGTTGAGCAGCACCCACAAGGCCACGGTCGTGCCCAGCGGCAGGAACAGGCTGGGCACGAGCACGAAGTGGAAGCCGGCGTAGGGGAGGTAGCAGCGGGCCCACAGGGCGCGGACCGTGGGCGACCGCAGGTCGAGGACGTTGCCGAACGAAACGTTGAGGATGTGGTCGCCGGGCCGGCGGCGCATGGTGCGCGGGTCGAGCACGCTCATCGTGCGCGGCGCGTAGTAGGTGAACTTCCAGGTGCACGCCAGCAGCGTCAGGAACGCGTATTTGACCGCCAGCGGCACCCGCAGCGCCCGGAGGAACTCGACATGCCGCTCGATGACGTCGGGATCCTTGTCCTCACCCGTGTAGGCATGGTGCAGGGTGTTGTGCTCGTAGTCCCAGCCGCTCGGCAAGATCCAGTCGAACCAGTCCACAAAGCGCCGCCAGCCCCGGGCGAACCCGCGGCTGGTGTACCGGGAGGGGATCCCGGGAATGCGGTCGTAGCCCCGGTGCGTGATGTGGTGCGCCAGCAGCCAGCGGGTGCTCTGGCCGAGGCTCAGTGCCACCGCGGTCAACGGGTTGGGGGGCAGCCAGACCGTGAGGTACCCCACGAGCGTCGCCAGGCGGCCAAACCGCTCGATCCGCCGCATGTGGCGGTAGTCGGCCTGGGAGATCGTCGCGTAGGCCCGCCGCCGCAACGCCTCGATGTCCGCGGCGAACCCCGCGACATCCATGGCCGCGAGATCGGGGTCCGGCGTGCTTGAACCAGCCGGGAGCGTCGTGCTGCAGACGGACATGAAGTGGCGGCCGTGCCTGGGCTTGAATGAAGGACCGACAGGATAGGTCAGCCGCTGGCCCGTCGGCAAGCGTTTGCCGAGCGAAGCGGATCACGACGAGCGGCGGTCGCCTACCTGCGAGCATCGAGCGTGCGAACTGCCCGATAGGCGAGTATCCGTTCGTCGGCTGTCACGAGCGTAAGGTCGTTGATCCTGGCCGTGGCGACGAGAATCCGATCGGCGGGGTCCTTGTGGAACCGCCCTGGCAGTTTGTAGGCCTCGATCGCGACCGGGTGATCGATCCCGACGCTGCGGGCCTCGATCGAATCGATCGCGGCCCGTACCCAGCGGTCGAGGCTGCCTTTGACCTCGAGGAGCCCACCCGCGACGAGGCGAGCGATCTCGAGCGAGGACACTGCCGATACGCACAACTCCTCCCTGGTCGACTCGAGCAGACCACGGGTCTTCACGCCGATGGCGTCGGGTTGCTCTTGCGTCCAAATCCACACGTGCGTGTCGAGCAGGAAGCTCACGACCCTGCTTCCCAGTCGGCAGAAAAGTCGGCGTGCACGATGTCGCCCTTGATCTTCATTCGCCCACGTTGCCTCCCGAAACGACGCATCGGCACCGGCTCGCTGAGCGGTTCGATGCGGGCCAGCGGCCGACCCCGGCGCGTCACGATGATCGGTTCGGCCGTCTTCTGCGCTTCGCGGAGCAGAGCGATGCAGTTGGCCTTGAAGATGGAGAGAATAACGGTCTTCATACCGTCACCATACCAGACCAAATGACCTGGTCAAGTTGAGGGAGTGGACGAGGGCCGCCGGCACGTCACGTAATGGAAGTAGGCGGCCTCGGCCGGCCGGCGGCTGCTCGACTCCTTCTCGGTCGTCAGGCTGATCTCACGAAAGCCCGCCGCCTCGAGCAGATTCACGAGCTCGTCCGGCGTGAAGTGGTGGGTCACGTAGAGCACCGTGCCGGCATCATCCCGCGACACGTAGGTGTGCCGCTCGCCGGTCAGGTGGATGTCGTCGGCATACAGCCTCGCATACCCCGCATTGATCGTGTCTGACACGCCCGATGCCGACAGCGAGAGCCACCCGCCGGGCCGCAGGCATTGCCACACGTTGCGCAGGAGGTTCGCGCGGTGGCGGGCGTCGCCGATGATCGACAGCACGAGTTGGCAGACGGCGACGTCGAACGGGGTGCCCTCGATCCGGGGCGAGTGCTGTGCCGCGAAGTCGGCCTCCTCGAACCGCAGGCCACGACCGGAGGCGGCGGCAGGGACGGCGAGATGCCGCGCCGCGGTGATTGCCTCCGGATTGACGTCGACGCCCAGCACCGAGAAGCCCTGGTCGTACAGCCGCCTGGCGATCGCGCCGGAACCGCAGCCGACGTCGAGCAACGTGAGCGGGCGGTCGGCCGGGCCAGTCGACTGGATCTCCGCCAGGAATCGGTCGAGATACGGCGTCGCCGCCTTGCTCGGAATCCTCCCGGCGTCGAAGCGCCGCCAGTCTTCTCGGGCGTCACGCATCACGTGGTTTTCTCCAGCCTGGTTCCGGTTCGTCAGGCGTGCCGTGTACCCGCCCGCTCGATTCTCGGCAACAGCAACTGCAGCCAGCCAAGGGCGAGCGGGTAGGAGAGCGCGGCGAACACGAGCAGGGGCATGAAGCCCAGACCGGCCTCGAGCACGCGCCCCGTCACGATGCTCATCAGCACGCCGCCGAGGTTTCCCATGAACGCGCCGGCCGCCGTCACCCGGCCCACCGCGCCGGTGGGAACCACGTCGGTGATCGTCGAGAACAGCGTGAGCGAGAACCCCTGGTGACCGGCCATCACCACGCCGAGCATCACCGCCACCGGCCAGAACGACTCCAGCCGGAGCACCAGCGGGAGCGGAGCGACGACGAGCGCCGACACGAGCAGCATCCCCTTCCGCACACGGTTCACCGACCAACCCCGCTCGAGCAGCCGCGTCGACACCCATCCGGCGGCCAGCGCGCCGAGCCCCGAGCCGGCGAAGGCGATGCCGAGGGGGACGGCGAGGTCGAGGGTGTCGAGGCCGAACACGCGCCGATAAAAGTCGGCGAGCCAGAAATTCATGAACCACCACGTCATGTCGGAGAGCGCCTTGGCGATGACGATGGCCCAGGTCGTCCGCCGAGAGAACACCGACCCGACAGCGGCCTCGATCGCCACCGGCGGTGCGGCCAGCGGGCCGGCATCGAGGACCACGCCCCGTGCGAGCCACAGCCAACAGGCAAGCGCGCCGAAGCCGCCGACGCCGCTGGTCACCAGCGCTCCGCGCCACCCGACGGCCGCCGCGAGCGGCGGGATCGCGACTGGCATGAGGATGGTCCCGACCCCGGCAAGCAGCGTCGAGACGCCGAAGGCGAAACTCCGCCGGTCGGGCGGAAACAGGGTCGCGACTGCCTTGATCGTCAGCGGCGTCTGCATCGCCTCGGTAGCGCCGAGGGCCGCACGCGCCGCCACGACCTGCCAGGTGGCGACGGCCCCGCCGTGCGCGATCGCGGCGAGGCTCCACGCTCCCGCCCCGAGGCGCATGCCGCGATCGACCCCGAGGCGATCGACGAGCCACCCTGTCCCGAGAAAGGCGATGGCGGCGGCGAACTGCGTGACGGCGGCCAGATCGCCGAACTCGCGGTCTCCCCAGCCGAAGTCGGCGAGCATTTCGGGTTTCAGGATGGCGATGATCGGCCGATCCATCGCGTTGAAGATCCCGGCGACGCAGAGCACGGCGAACAGGGCCCAGCGTCGTCGCGTCGATGGCACGCGCATCCGGGCGCTCCGCTCCTGCCGCTCGGTCACGCCGGCGGTCCCTCGCCGGGGAATTGTCGCCATGCCCGGGCCGACACCGCGCGGCCATGGCGCGGTAGATTCCCGGTGGTCGTCACGGCCGCCCGGTGCCACGCTGCCGTAGGTTCGACGGGGCGAAGCCCGGTGTCAATCGTGTCGGGAGCCCAACACACGATGCTGGCCTTCCGTCGGAACGGCGACACGCTCGCGCTCCACGCCTCGGGCCACCCCACGCCGCTCTGGGAGTATTCGGCCGCGCACCCGGGAATCACGCTCTGGCAGGGCCGGCCCGAGGTGGTGATGGTGCGCGGCAACTTCCGCCTCACCGACCAGGCGACGCCGGAAGTGCCGCTGCGGGCGGCGCGGTGCACCGGGCCGGACGAGGTGGTCCTCGCGCCCGCGGCCGAGGCGCCCGCCGCGCTCCGGCTGCGGGTCGACGGCCACCGCGTCGTGTTCGAGCCACTCGACGCCGCGTTCAACCGCTGCGCGATCCGGATCCCGGCCGCGCCCGACGAGCAGGTGTGGGGATGTGGCACGCAGCTCTCGTATCTCGCGCTCCGTGGCCGGCGCTTCCCGTTGTGGGCGAGCGAGCCTGGCGTGGGCCGGGATCCGTCGCGCGAGCTCACCCGCGCGATGGACGCGGCAGCCCTGGCGGGCGGGGATTATTTCACGACCAACTACCCGCAGCCGACGATCCTCTCGTCGTCCGGCTACGCGGTGCACGTCGACTGCGACGCGTATCAGTGCTTCGACTTCACCGCGCCCGACGCCCATCGCCTCGAGGCGTGGGCGATCCCCGCGGCGCTCGAGGTCTTCCTCGGCGAACCGCTCGCGCTGGTGGAGCAGCTCTCGCGGCGCTTCGGCCGGCAGCCGATGCTCCCCGGCTGGGCGACCGACGGCGCGATCATCGGCTTGAAAGGCGGGGTCGCGGGGCTGGCACGGTTCGACGCGATGCGCGCGGCCGGCGTCGCGGTGAGCGGGCTGTGGTGCGAGGATTGGTGTGGGATCCGCGAGACGAGCTTCGGTCGTCGACTGTTCTGGGACTGGCGCTGGCAGCCGACGCGGTATCCCGATCTCCCCGCCCGGATCGCCGCGCTGCGCGAGGAGGGAATCGCCTTCGTCGGCTACGTCAATCCGTACCTCGCCGTGGATGGAACGTTGTACGCCGAGGCACGGGCGGCGGGCTTTCTCGTGATGCGGGTCGACGACGACGTGCCGTACGACGTGGACTTCGGTGAGTTTCGCGCCGGACTGGTGGACCTCACCCATCCGGCCGCGACGCGCTGGTTCCAGGACCGCGTGCTCGGCCGGGAGCTCATCGACCTCGGACTTGCCGGGTGGATGGCCGACTTCGGAGAGTATCTTCCCCCCGACGTCCGCCTCCATTCGGGGGCCGATCCGCTGTTGGAACACAATCGCTGGCCGGTGCGCTGGGCGCGCGTGAACGCCGACGCGGTGGCGGCGGCCGGACGGACCGGCGAGGTGGCATTTTTCATGCGCGCGGGCTGGAGCGGCATCGGGCGGCATTGCCCGCTCCTCTGGGCAGGGGACCAGCTCGTCGACTTCTCGCGGCACGACGGCCTCAACACGGCGCTCACCGCCGCGCTCTCCGCGGGGCTCGTCGGCAATGCCTGGCACCATGCCGACTGCGGTGGCTACACGAGCGTGGCCGGGATCGTGCGCACCCCGGAGCTGCTGCAGCGGTGGTGCGACTTCACCGCGTTCACGCCGGTCATGCGGTCGCACGAGGGGAATCGGCCGGACGACAACCTCCAGGTGGACGGCACTCCCGAGCTCCTCGCCCACTTCGCACGGATGACGCGGTTGCACGCCGCGCTCGTGCCGTACGTCCGCGCCGCGGGTGCCGACGCCCAGGACCGGGGGCTGCCGCTGGTGCGCGCGCTGTTCCTCCATCATCCCGAAGACCGCACCTGCTGGACGATCCAGGACCAATACCTCTACGGACGCGATCTGCTCGTGGCGCCGGTGGTGACCGAGGGGGTGTCGGGCCGCGCGGTCTACCTGCCCGCGGACGCCTGGCTCGGCTTCTATGATGGTGCCGCGGCCGCTCCGGGGTGGCACACCGTCGAGGCGCCGCCCGGGCGGCCGCCGGTGTTCGTCCGGGCGGCCGCTCCGCTGCGGGAGTTGCTGCTCGCCGTCGGCCGTGCGCACGCGGCGACGGAGCCCCGGAATGCCGTGATGACACGCTCTCGACCGCCCCGATGAACGACGCCGCCGTGCCGCTCGCCGATCCGCCATTCCCCGCAGCCGCGCCGCTCCCGCCGTGCGAGGTCGCATGGTTCGCGGCCCTCTGCGACGACGACTACGAGTTTCTCGGCGTCCCCGACCCCGCGCTCGCCTCGAGCTGGGCGCACTGTCGCGACATCGTCCTCGCTGCCGACCGCGCGGGGTATGACAACATCCTCCTGCCGTCCGGCTACGCGCTGGGGATCGACACCACCGTGTTTGCCAGTGCGGTCGCGCCGCTGGTGGCGCGGATCCGGCTGCTGGTGGCGGTGCGCGTCGGCGAGGACTGGCCTCCCCAACTCGCGCGGCGCATCGCGACACTCGACCGGATCCTCGGCGGGCGGCTGACCGTGAACGTCATTTCCTCCGACCTCCCCGGTGAGTCGCTCGACGGGGCTCCCCGGTATCGGCGCACGGTCGAAGTGATGCGGATCCTGCGCACGCTGCTCGACGGCCGGGCGGTCGACGTCGACGGGGAGTTTTATCGGCTCCGGCTCGACCCGCCGCGCGTCACGACCGTGTCGGGGCGCTGCCCGCCGTTCTACTTCGGTGGGCTGTCGCCACTGGCGCGCGAGGCCGCGGCCGAGGCCACCGACGTGTACCTGATGTGGCCAGACACGCTGCCGAACGTCCGCGCCATCGTCGCGGACTTGCGTGCCCGCGCGGCGGCGAAGGGGCGGCGCTTGCGGTTCGGCTACCGCGTGCACGTCATCGTCCGCGAGACGGAGTCCGAGGCCCGGGCCTTCGCGCGGCGGCTCGTGTCCCGGCTCGATGCGGCGCGTGGCGATGCCATCCGCGGCCGATCGCTCGACGCCGCGACGTTCGGGGTGCGGCGGCAGGCCGAACTGCGCGCGGAAGCGGACGGGGAGGGGTTCGTCGAGCCGCACCTGTGGACGGGGATCGGGCGCGCCCGGTCCGGGTGCGGCGCCGCGATCGTCGGCGATCCTGATCAGGTGCTGGCGAAGCTGGAGGCCTACCGCGCCGAGGGAATCGAGGCGTTCATCCTGTCGGGGTATCCGCATCGGGCGGAATGCGAACTCTTCGCGCGGCACGTGCTGCCGCGGCTGTCGCACGGCATGCTCGGTTGAGCGGCGGCCGACCGGGCACGGCACCCCGATCACCGTCGCCAGCCACCGTTTCCTCGCCTGTCGGTGGGGGGCTCCTTCGCGATCCCGGCGACGCCGCCCGACCGCCTGCCAGCCGGCCAGGCCCGCACCGAGCGCTGCCAACGCCACCGCCGACGCGGTGTAGGTGGTCAGCGAGAGCGACCCGGAGGTCTGGTTGAACTGGAGCGTGCCGCTGTTGGAGACGGCCCCCGTGACGCTCCCGCCGTTGTCAATCCGCACGGTGTCGCCGGCCACGATCGTGCCGCCCGGGTAGGCGGGGCCGGCCTGGCCCGCAGCGGTGCCGTAGACGGTCAGCGTCTGGCCGAAGACGGCCATCGGCATCGCGAGGGCAGCCATCGCGATGCCGGCAAGCACGACCGCCGGCGACTTCGTGAGGCACGCTCTGGGCATGAGAATCTCCGCGGATCGGCGGTGTCGGGCTGACCAGCCACAAGCCCCACGGTCGAGGCGGTGAGACCAGCCCGGCATCGGCAACCATCGGGAGCACGTGAGGCGGTGCGACACCTGCCTGGCACGGAGCACACCACCGGCAGAACGCCCCGAATGGTCGGACGGGGGCGACGTGGCCGGCCAGATTGCCGTCGGCAGCCGATTGCTCGACGCGACAGCGTGGGTGCTTGCAGCAGCGGTTCCAACCCGGAGATCGGGAAAGTGAATATCGACTCTGAAAACTCCTTGGGCCAAAAACGTCAATGCAACGTGGCCATCGAAACCGGCGATTGGGGGCACCAACGCCCCCGTAACGCCCGGGTCGCGCCACGAAAGTCCCCGAAGAGCCAAAAGGGTCCATCCGGCATTTCCGTGGGTCATCGCGGCGGGCGCAGCCTCCGCTCGGGCTCTGCAGAGGGGGACGCCCCCCGCGCCTTTGCCCTCGCATCGACCCGCAGCCAGGGGGTGACGGGCCGATGCGAGGGCGACGGCGGAGGGGGCTTCGCCGGCCCTGTGATGGGAATGCCGGGATGTCGTCTCCTGTCGTCCACCCGCAAAGATCACGGATGGGCTTTCTCTTCCAGAGCCAGTGCAATTGTGAGCAGTCGCTGATTTTTTCCCAGGTCGTTGACAGCAGAGGGGAAGGGCGTTCGATCACCGGATTGATTGGTCCTTCTCTGGATCTGCTCCTGCAAGCACCCACCCGTCGCGCCGCATACCGGCTGCTGACGGCAATCTGACCGGCCTTTCTCGCGGAGAGATTTTCCTCCGCGTGTCTGCCGGTGGTGCTTTGGGATTTTCGTAGAGCCCGGTGTCGAACACGGGGCTGGCCTCCGGGGGGAAATCGCATTCTCCCTCACGGACTCACCCACAAAAACCAGGATGGACCCGCGTGACGGCGGATTCCGTCGAGCGTCCGAGGAGCGAAATCAATGGCGGGCAATGGTGCGATCAAATCAGCCGGGCAACCCGCGGTGGTGAAGGCCGGCATCTTTCAATGCCTTGGCAGGCCGATCGCGCTAGCAGCCGCAGCCCATGCCGTAGCGCTGCTGATGGCCTCGACGGCGAGCGCCCAGCTGACAACCACGACGAGCGGCACCGATTACTGGGTCGTCACCACTGGGAGCACTGGTCGGTGGTTGCAGAGTGGCACGGCGGTCAACGGCACCGGCAACTGGGTGTCGGGCTCCGACGTCACCTTCGCCGACGCCGGCACCTACACCTTCGGCAGGCTCGTTGCCTCGGGGTCGGGGACCCTCGGCAACATCACCACTGGCACCGGCGTGTTCATCAGCTTCAACGACACGACTACGGGCAATGTCATGAGCTTGGGTGGCGCTGTGAAGACGTTCGACTTCGGCGCCGGGAGCGTGGTCAACTTCGGAGGAATCACATCATCTGGTTCGAACGGTATCATCAAGACCGGGGCTGGCACCATGATGTTTCAGGGAAGTAGCTACACCGGAGGCTTCACACTCGGCACCAGCGGCAGCGTCGGCGGCACCTTCATCGCCAGGTCGAACAATGCCCTCAGCAACGGTGCGATCACGATCAACAGTGGCACGATCGGTGGAATCCAAAACTTCACTTCACCGGCTAGGAGCGCCGGCATCACCGTCGGTGGTGACTTCACGATCGGGGCGACTGGCACGATCGGCGGCTCGAGCGTCGAAGGCTTCAACGTCTCGTTCAATAACGCCGGCAACACCGTGAACCTCACCGGCGGCACCCGGGCGATCACGCTCAATACGAGCGGTGTGGTGAGCTTCGGCCAAGCGGTCTCCAACGGCTCCCTGCGCTCAACCGGACTGCGACTGGCTCGGCGGGGGCGTTCGCGCTCTCGGGATCGAACTCGTTCAGTGCATTGACCCTCGACAGCGTCAGGCTCAATGTGACCAGCCACAACTTCGCTCTCGGGAGCGGCACCGTGACCCTTCAGGGGGCCAACGCCACGACGCTCAGCTTCAATGATGGCCGGACCTTTGCCAACGCCTTCACGATCGCCGACTCCGCGGGATTCAAGACGATCGCTACCAATGCCAACAGCACCATCAACGGCACGATCACCAACAACGACTCGACGGGCGGGTTGGTGATCGGGGGCACCTCGACCCGCACGCTCACGGTCGGGTCGATCTCGGGCACCGGCTCGAGGGGGGTGACTTTCGGCAGTAGCGCGTTGACCGGCACCGTCACTTTGAACGGTTCTTCGACCTACGCCGGTGACACGCGGATCGACTCCTCGACGCTGAGGATAACGGGAACTGGTGTCGTGCCATCAGGCGGGAATCTTGTCTTCCAAGGATCTGGTTCGGCCATCTTCGATGTCAACGGCACGACGCAGACCGTCGCTGGCCTCAATGATTCGGTTCTTGCCGGGGCTATCAGGTCGACGGCCGCCAATGGAAAGCTGATTGTCGGCGACAGCAACGATTCCACGTTTCGGGGAGTGATCTCTGCGAACCTGGCGCTCGAAAAGGTCGGCAGCGGCAAGCTGATGTGAACGCCGGTTGAAAAGTGCAGCGCGGGGCGGTCGAAAAGTGCAGCGCTGGGGATGGGTTGAATCTACTCCGGGGTAGCTGGTTGCTCCAAGGATGGCGGGTTCAGGACGGGCCGGTTGCTCGCCGCTGCCGTCTGCGGGCGTCCCTGAGCCGGAAGCTTTCGCCTTGGCTTCGAGGATGTGGCAACGGTGCGTGAGGCGATCGAGAGCGGCTCCGGTGAGCCGTTCGCTGCCGAGCACCTCGGTCCACTGCTCGAAGGGCAGATTCGTGGTCACGATCAGGCTTTGCCGCTCATAGGCCGTGCTGAGGACGTCAAAAAGTAGCTCGGCCCCTACCTTCCCGGTGGGAACGTAGCCTAATTCGTCAAGAACGATGAGGTCGAGCTGCTTGATCTGCTTGCGGAACCGGAGGAGCTGCTTCTCTTCCTTGGCCTCCATGAGCAGCGTGATCAGTTCGGTCACCCGAAAGAACCGCACCTTTCGGCCCTGGCCACAGGCCGCGAGGCCGAGAGCGATCGCCAGGTGCGTCTTGCCGACACCGCTCGAGCCGATGAGCAGCACATTCTCCCGGTCGTCGATGTACTGCCCCTTGGCCAGTTCGAGCACGAGGGGCTTATTGATCGACGGCTGCTGGCCGAAGTCGAACTCGTCGAGCGTCTTCGTCTGCGGGAAGCGCGCGGCCTTGAGCCGCCGCTCCGCCGCCCGTCGCTCACGTTCAATCAGCTCCAGCTCGCAGAGCCGCTGCAGGTACGCAAGGTGGTCGAGGTTCTCGACCGCCGCCCGGGAGGCAACCTTCTCGCATTCGTTCGACATCGTCGGCAGCTTGAGCGACTTCAGGTGGTGCTTCACGAGCACCGTGCTCTTGGTGGTGCTCATGTCGCTCCCTCCTGGCTCAAGAGGGCCGCATAAGCAGTGATGTCAGTCGGCGGGACGTGCACGAGCTTCAGGTGCGGACGGCTGTCGAGACAGAAGAGCGCGACGGGTGACTCGCGTCGGTGTTCCACGATTACTCGGATCGTGTCCGCATCGGTGATCCCCAGGCCCATCGCATACTCCACCGCAGCCGACAGCTCCTCGAGACTCGCCTTCTCGAGAAGGAGAAGCACACGAATGAACTCCTTCGTCCCGAGACCATCAGGAGTTCGCTCCATCCGGCGACGGAGCACGTTGAAGCATTCGGGCAGCTGCCAGTCGGCCAATGGCCTGGCGTAGTCGAAGGCTCCCGGCTTGCGTTCCAGGAGTGCCAGGTAGTGGATCGGGTCGTAGAAGTACCGTTCCCGGCCCCAGTGGCGGCGGTGTCTGGCGATCAGCCGGTCCTCGTAGACCAGCTTCACGTCATCGACGGTCGCCACCACCGTGATCGTCCGATGGGCGTACTTCACCGGCACGCTGTACCGGTTGGTGTCGAACTGCACCAGCGACAGGGAGTTGGCGTGCGCCTGCGTTCTCCGTCGAGCTTCGCACTCCTGAGCCGGGAGCGGGAGGAACGCGGAGCGTTCCTCCTCCAACCGCAGGGCCTTCGTGCCATTCTTGCCCCACGACCGTCGCCCCAAGTCCTCCCGGCACCGCTCTTCGAGCGTCTCGTTGAGTTCCACGAGCGACGCCACCTTCGGCACAGGCACCAGGAAGTTCGCTCGGCCGAAGTCCACCAATCCTTCGACGTGTCCCTTCTCGTTGGCTCGGCGCACGAGGCAGAACTGGGTCTCGAACAGGTAATGGCTCTGGAGTCGCTGGAACTCCTTGGTCACCTGCCGCTCACGGCTGCCGGTGATCTTCGCCACCGCGATCTTGCTGTTGTCGTAGCGGATCTTCCGAGGCACGCCTCCGATGAAGCGGAACGCCCGGTTGTGACCCTCGACGAATGCCTCGGTGCACTCTCGCGGAAAGGCTTGGATGTAGACAGCGTCGGAGTACGGCAGCGACATCACGAACAGGGCGACCTGCTGCCGCTCACCGGCAACATCGACGTAGGCGAACCCAAAGTCCACCTGCGCCTCGCCCGGCGGGTGAGACAGCGGAATGAACACCTCCTTCGTGGCGTCCTTCCACGTCCGGACCGCTTCCTTCACCATCGTGTAGCCGCCGGTGTAACCGCGCTCGATCTTGAGGCGGTCGAAGATCCGCTTCGCGGTATGCCGCTGCTTCACCGGCTCCTGCTTGTCGTGCTCCAGAACGTCGTGAATCCAAGCGAGGTGAGGGCCGACGACCGGCTGCTCACGCTTCACCTTTCGGCGATACCCAGGCGGCTCGGTATCCGCAAGCATCTTCGCCAGCGTCCGCCAGTTGATGCCGTACTCCTGGCACGCAGCCCGCTTCGACAACTCGCCAGTCAAAACCCGGCGGCGAACCTCGGTCCACTTCTCCATGTCTGCATACACTCCTCGTGCCTCGCTCTCGGTAGGGGGATATCGCGGCTTCGCCGCGATTCTCCTGACCGACACCGCTGCACAGTTGTGCGCTGCATTTTTCGACCGGCCGGGCTACCCCGCCCCGCGCTGCACTTTTCGACCGGCGTTCACAGGAGCCCGGCGTCGGGGCCCAGACGGCAGCCACCCTCATGGCCGAGCTGCCCGAACTCGGGCGGCTCAACCGCCAGCAGGTAGCGGCCCTCGTGGGCGTGGCCCCGTTCAACCGTGACAGCGGCCAGTTC
>Ga0194129_10000553_pt1 | contig 70678 bp, 55 predicted proteins | sample TA2KigCa35mmetaG_FD_150862 | JGI IMG/M metagenome (GOLD analysis project Ga0194129, IMG submission 150862) | Freshwater microbial communities from Lake Tanganyika, Tanzania - TA2015038 Kigoma Deep Cast 35m | ecosystem: Environmental > Aquatic > Freshwater > Lake | place: Tanzania: Lake... | reverse complement strand
CTGTCGCGGATCTCCTCGGCGGTGAGCCGGCGGCGCGGGAAGTGCGACAGCAGCCGGGCGCCGGGATCGGCCTCGAGGAGGTGCGGCCCGACGGTGCTCGCCCGGCGGTAGGCACGCGTCGCCATGATCGCGCGGTGCAGCGACTTCACCCGTCCGCCTGCGGCGACGAACCCCGCCGCGAGGCGATCGAGCAATTGGGGGTGGGTCGGCGGCGTTCCCCGGGCGCCGAAGTCGTTGGCGGTGGCGACGATCCCCGTGCCGAAGTGCCACTGCCAGACCCGGTTGACGATCACGCGCGACGCGAGCGGGGAAGTCGCCACCCACTCGGCAAGCGCCCGGCGACCGCTGCCCCCGTCGGCACCGACCGGCGTGCCGCCGAACACCTCGAGCCAGCGACGCGGCACGGCAGGGCCCGGCTTCTCAGGATCGCCGCGCTGGTGGAGCGGCGCGTCGTGCACGGCGCCCTCGACGACTGCGTACGCCACCGGCAGCACCGGCTCGGGCCCGGGATCGGGCAGCGGGGTGGCGCCGAGGCGCCCTGCCTCGGCGAGCAGCGCTCCGTAGCCCGTCCCGCCGGCGATGGAGAGCGTGAAGGCGACGCCGTCGAGCGCGGCCGGATGGGCGTCGGCGACGCGCCCCTCGATGCGGTAGGTACCGTCACGCGGGCAGATCCATGCCAGAAGCGCCTCGCGGTCGGGACCGGGATGGACGAACAGCGCCGCCGCCGGCAGCGTCGTCCAGACCGTGACCGGCTCGGCGCCCGAGTTGGCAAACACGCTGGGCACGTCGCCGCTGCGCCACGCCGCCAGCGCCGGCTGGCCGTCGATTCCGTCGCGCCGCTCGCCGAGGAACGCCGGTCCCTCGGCCGACTGCTCGAGGAAGCACCAGGTGGCGCCGCCGTGCCCGAGCGGATTGGCGCTCGCCAGCCGCGGCACGACGTCGGCCGTGCTCCAGACATCGGCGCCGTCGCCGGATCGGATCGTCAGCTCGACCAGCGTGCTGTCGGCGCCGTGGTTGCCGCCGGCGGCCACCGCGAGCACGACGACCTGCCCGGCGCCGAGCGCCACGTCGATCGGCCCCGCGGCGGTGAGCGCCACGCTCTCCCCCTCCGCCACCGTGCCGGCGGCGAGCACCCGGGCGTCCTCGCGTGCCGCTTCGCCGAGCTTCGCGCGCGAGGCGACGGCGTCGCGGCGGGCGCGTTCGGCGTCGCGCAGGGCGACGCGCTCCTGCCACGCGGCGTGGGCGGCGGCCAGGTCGGGCTCGGGCTCGAGCGGCACGAGGTCGCGCGGCTGCCCCTTCGGCTCGCAGCCCGGGAACGCGAAGCGCGTGCTGGCGAAGATCCCCGCCAGGGCGTAGTAGTCGTGTGCCGAGATCGCGTCGTACTTGTGGTCGTGGCAGCGGGCGCAGCCGGTGGAGAGGCCGAGGAACGTCTTGCCGAGGGTGTCGATGACGTCCTCGTGCGTGAGGTGGATGTCCTTGTCGATGTCGTGGCCGAAGCGGCGCGCGATCGCCAGGTAGCCGGTGGCGACGATGCCGTCGTTGCGGCCGGAGCGTGCGGCCGCCGGGATCAGGTCGCCGGCGAGCTGGAGGCGGACGAAGTCGGGATAGGGGAGGTCGGCCGTGAAGGCGTCGAACACCCAGTTGCGGTAGCGCCAGGCGTGGGGCAGCGGGCGGTCGGTGTTCTCGCCGGCGGTGTCGGCGTAGCGGACGACGTCGAGCCAGCGGCGCCCCTGGTGGACGCCCTGGTCGGGTGACGCGAGGAGCCGCTCGACGAGCCGGGCGTCCTTGTCGGCGGCGCCGTCGGCGACGAACGCCTCGACCTCCTCCGGCGAAGGCGGCAGCCCGGTGAGGTCGTAGGTCGCCCGGCGGATGAACGTGCGGTCGTCGGCCGGCCCGGCCGGTTCGATGCCGCGCTCGGCGAGCGCCGCCCCGAGGAGGGCGTCTATCTCGTCGGGCGTCGGGAGCCGGGTCGCCTCCGGCAGCGGCCGAAACGCCCACCACGCCGCCGCCTCGTCGCGATCCATGCCGCCGAGCGTGGCCGCGCCGACACGCGGATCGGGGGCACCGCGGCGGATCCACTCCCTGAAGACCGCGACCTCGGCGGGCGCCAGGGGCGGACCATGGTCGGGAGGGGGCATCCGCCAGTCGGGATCGGCACCGCTGACGGCCCGGAAGAGCAGCGACGCATCCGGATCGCCGGGCACGATCGCCGGCCCCTGCTCTCCCCCGGCCTCCCAGCCGGCGCGCGACCCGAGCGACAATCCGCCCCCCGCCTTGTCACCGCCGTGGCAGCCGAGGCACCGCGAGGCGAGGAGCGGGCGCACCTCGCGCTCGAAAAACGCCTCGCCGTCGGACGCGGGCGCCGGAGCCGGGATCGACAGCGCTGCGGCCAGCACTGCTGCCCACGCTGCGTATCGCTCGCTGTGGCGCGATGTGGGCATGCAACACCTCAACTGCACCGATTGAACCGTGAGATTCGTGGGCTGTCGGTCCACACAAACCTCAGCTCGGGCTCGACAGAGGGGGACGCCCCCCGCGCCTCTGCCCTCGCATCGACCCGCATGCAGTTGCGACGGGCCGATGCGAGGGCGACGGCGGAGGGGCTTCGCGGGTCCCTGTTCGGGGGCGGACTGTTTCGGCCGCGTGTCGGCTTGGACGCGGTCTTTCGGGGCCGCGGCGTGGTGGCCACGTCATGACGATCTTACCATCCTGACGGACGCACGGCGCCATGGATTTCACGGCGATCGCCCCAACTCGACCATCGCCAGCTCAGCCATCGCCACCTCGGCGGTCGCCGGCGCGGTTGTGGCTCGAGGCCGTGTCCGGAAACGCAGACGGCACGCGCCGCGGACTCACCCGGGACGGATGCCGACGCGGACGTGGCTGCCGGCGGCGGCGGCGCTGAACGCGGCCGTGACGTCGGCGAGCGGATACCAGGCCGAGACGAGGCTGGCGAACGGATGCCGGTCCTGGGCGGTGGCGAGAAACGCCACCGCCGCGGCGAGGTGGCGCGGCGAGTAGTTGTGGATCCCGCGGATCGAAAGCGCTCGGCGTACGATCCGCTCCGGCACGATTGCCCACGGCGCCCCGGGCGAGACCGCGCCGACCAGGAGGATCGTGCCACCGACCCGGACCTGCTCCCAGGCCCCCGCGAGCGCCGCGGTCGCGCCGGTGAGCTCGAGGAGCACGTCGGCACCGCGGCCCGCCGTCGCCGCGGCGACCAGCCCGGGCAGGTCGCCCGGTGCCCCGACCGCGGTCGCACCGAACTCCGCGGCCCGCGCCGCGCGCCCCGCGCGGGTGTCGACGACGATCACGTCGCGGGCCCCGCGCGCCTGCGCCAGCGCCGCCGCGGTGAGCCCGAGCAGCCCGGCGCCGAGGATCGCGACACACGCCCCGGAAAGGTCCCCGGCCGCCTCGAGCGCGGCGACGACCGTCGCGGTGGCGCAGTTGGCCGGGCAGGCGACCTCGAGCGCCATCCCGGCGGGAAGGGCGACGATCGCCGTCCCCGGCACGAGGAGGCAGTGCTCGGCCAGTCCGCCGCGGAACTCGATTCCCGCCTCGACGCGTTCGTGGCCGTATTTCACGCCGCGCTCGCACTTCGGCCACAGGTCGTGGGTGCAATAGAAACACTCGCCACAGCCGGCGACGATCGCCCAGGTGATCGCCGTGCCCTCGGCGAGCAGTGTGCCGGCGATGTCGTGGCGCGGGGCGCCGGGGCCGAAGGCGGCGACTTCGCCGACGATCTCGTGGCCGAGGACCGTCGGCACCGCCACGCTCCGCCGGCCGGCGACGGTGTGGAGGTCGCTGCCACACAGCGTGCAGCCGAGGACGCGGACGAGGATCTCGCCGGGGCCGGGGACGGGGAACGGGCGGCGCTCGAGCGACAGTTCGCCCGGCGTGCCCGAGAACAAGGCCAGCGTCGATTCAGGCATGGGCCGCGGGGGGGCGGTCGTCGCGCCCCGGGAGCGTGGTGGCGAACGCGGCGGCCGCGGCGAGCAGCGCCACCGCCCCCGCCGCGCCGCAGACCGTGCAGGCGCCGACGAAGAACCCGGCCAGCGCCTCCGGGTCGCGGCTTCCCAGCCAGCCGCGGCCGAGCATCACCGCGACGTAGCCGAGGTAGCCGAAGGCGTCGGCGACCTGCATCAGGAAGCCGATGTTGCCGACGTCACGGGTCGCCGCGAGGAGCCGCTCGAAGACGGTGGTGTGGATGACGACGTAGGGGATCGACAGCCCCAGCCCCGCCGTCACCATGAAGGCGAATGCCGGCAACCGGACGAACCGGGCGACGAGCCCCGTAGCGACGAGCACCAGGCACCCGGCCAGGCACCACGCCAGCGCCGTGAAAAAGGCACGACGGTTGTCGCGGAGGAACACCCCGGCACCGCTCACCACCAGCGCTCCCGCCGCCACCCACATGTCGACGCGCGCGAACGCCGACGGCGCCGCCGGCGCGCCCAGCCCACGGAACAGCTCCGGGGCATAGTCGTCGCGGATGCTGCGGAGGATCGTCACCAGCGTGTAGACGACGACCACGAGCACCAGCCCCGTCGCATGGCGGCCGGCCAGCGCCCGGCGCCCGGCGCGGTCGAGCGGCGCCCGCGGCGCCCGCGCCGCCTCGTCGGCCGCCGTCGGCGGCGGCACGCGCGCCAGCAGCGCCGCGAACCCCACCAGCGGGACGAGGAACAGCCCCCCGGCGGCGGCCGGCATCCAGGTCTCGCTCACCCCGCGCGACAACAGCCACGCCCCGACCGACTTCATCACGCCGCCGGCGAGGATGAAGCTGGCGCACAGCCCCGCCGCCAAGGCCTCGGTCTCACGACGCCCCTCGAGGCAGCCGAGGACGAGTCCGAACACCATCCCCAGCGGCAGGCCGTTGGCCACCAGGCACAGCGCGTTCCAGGGGCGTGGCACGAGGGCGAACGCGACCAGCGCCGCCTCGGCCGCCGCGATCAGGATCACGATCCCCGCCGCGCGCCTCCCGCGCGGCCACTCGGCCACGATCCGGATGCCGACGAACTTGGAGAGCGTGTAGCCGATCACCTGCGCGGTGACGAGGATCGTCTTGAAATCGACGCCGCCGTACGTCTCTTCGTACGCCGCCGCCGTGAACGGCTTGCGGAACGCGTACATGCAGAAGTAGGTCCCGAACGCCGCCGCCGCGGTCCACAGCGCCGTCGCCAGCCGCGACGACGGGCCCGGGGCCGGCGGGAGAGCGGCAGGCGCGGCCATCGGCGGGATTCCCCGGGACAGCCGCGCGGCGACCGCGCGGCGGCGAGAGCATACCAACCCCGTGCGGCACCGCTGGCCTTGAACGTCCGCCCGGCGCGCGGTCACGATCAGCGGCGTGCCCCGCGTGGGGCGCGTGCCCTTCCCACCCGGCGGTCGCCCGATGCCCACCAGCCATGTCGTGGTCGTCGGCGCGGGGATCGTCGGCCTGGCCCATGCCTGGATGGCGGCGCTGCGCGGCCACCGGGTGACGCTCCTTGAGCGCTCCCCCCGCGCCGCCGGAGCATCGATCCGCAATTTCGGCATGGTGTGGCCGATCGGCCAGCCGGCGGGCGCTCCGCACGCGACGGCGCTCCGCAGCCGGGCGCGGTGGCTCGAGGCGGCGCAGGGCGCGGGGTTCTGGATCGACCCCTGCGGCTCGCTCCACCTCGCCCACCGCGACGACGAGGCCGCCGTCGTCGAGGAATTCGCGGCACGCGCACCCGACGTGGGGATCGAGTGCCGGCTGCTGTCGGCCGCCGCGGTGCTCGAACGAACGCCGGCCGCCAATCCGGCCGGGCTGCGCTGCGGCCTGTGGAGCCCCGCCGAGTGCGCCGTCGATCCGCCGGAGGCGATCCGGGCGCTGCCCGGCTGGCTCGCGGCACGGTACGGAATCGAATGCCGGTTCGCCACCGCCGTGACGCGGATCGAGCGCGACCGCGCGGTCGTCGTCGAGACTGCGGCCGGCGAGCGGCTGTCCTGCGACCGCGCCATCGTCGCCGGCGGTGCCGACCTGGAAACCCTGTTTCCGCGCGAGCTTGCCGCCGCCGGGCTCACGCTGTGCAAGCTACAGATGCTGCGCACCGTCGCCCAGCCGGACGGCTGGCGGGCCGGCTGCCACCTCGCCAGTGGGCTGACGCTCCGGCACTACGCGAGCTTCGCCGGCTGCCCGAGCCTGCCGGCGCTGCGGGCCCGGATCGCGCGCGAGACGCCGGAGCTCGACCTCCACGGGATCCACGTGATGGTCTCCCAGACCGGTACGGGGGAGGTGATCCTCGGCGATTCCCACCACTACGACGCGGCCATCGAGCCGTTCGATACCGACGTGGTCGAGTCGCTCATCCTCCGCGAGCTGTCGCGCGCCTACCGCCTCCCCGAGTGGTCGATCGCCGCGCGCTGGCACGGGTTCTATGCCAAGCTTCCCGGCGCGTGTGAATGGCGCGCCGAGCCGCTGCCCGGTGTGCACCTGGTCACCGGCCTCGGCGGGGCCGGCATGACGATGGCGTTCGGCCTCGCCGACGAGGCCTGGATGGAGTGGGACGATGCCTGAGCGATCCGAGGGCCCGGCGATGCGCTTCCCGATCCGCGCGGTGATCTTCGACTGGGCTGGCACGACCGTCGACCACGGCAGCCGGGCGCCGGCGCGGGTGTTCGTCGAGCTGTTCGCCGGCGCCGGGATCCCGATCACGGTCGCCGAGGCGCGCGCGCCGATGGGGCGCGCCAAACACGACCACATCGCCACCGTTCTCGCGCTGCCGCGCGTCGCGGCGGCGTGGCGCGCCATGCTCGGTCGGCCGGCGACCGACGCCGACGTCGAGCGGCTGTACCGCGACTTCCTCCCGCGGCAGCGCGCCGTGCTGGCGGAGCACTCGGCGGTAATCGGCGGCGTGCCCGAGGCGGTGGCCGAGTGCCGGCGGCGCGGCCTGGCGATCGGCGGCACCACCGGCTACACCCGCGAGCTGTTGGACGTGGTCGAGCCGATCGCACGGGCCGGCGGCTACGCCCCCGACGTCTCGCTGTGCGCCGACGACGTCCCCGCCGGGCGGCCGGCGCCCTGGATGATCTTCCGCGCCTGCGAGCGGCTCGGCGTCTATCCGCCGGCCGAGGTCCTCGTCGTCGACGACACGCCGGTGGGGATCGCCGCCGGCCGCAACGCCGGCGCGCGGACGGTGGCGGTGTCGCGCACCGGCAACGCCCTGGGCCTGTCGGCGGCCGAGGTGGCGGCGCTCCCCCCGGCCGAGCTTGCCGACCGGCTGGCGGCGATCGAGCGCGAGTTTCGCGTTGCCGGGGCGGAGTTCGTCATCGAGAGCGTCGCCGACCTGCCCCAGTTCCTCGACAGGGAGTGCGCCACCGGGCCGGGTGCCAACGCGGTCCCCGCGCCACCACCACGCTGATTTCGAGTCGACAATGCCCTCCGTGGCCGGCGGCCGATCACCGTGGCCACAGCCTGCGAGCCGGAGACGCCGCGATGCGTGCCGCCGTCTACGAGTCGTTCCGCGGGCCGATCGCCGTCCGCGATCTGCCCGACCCGGTGCCACACGACGACGCCGTGCTCGTCGCGGTGCGGGCCTGCGGGATCTGCCGCAGCGACTGGCACGGCTGGCAGGGGCACGACGCGATGGTGCGGCTGCCGCACGTACCCGGCCACGAACTGGCCGGGTACGTGGCCGCGGTCGGCGCGGCGGTCAGGGGTTGGCGCGGCGGCGAGCGGGTGACCGCGCCATTTTGCTGCGGTTGCGGCACCTGCCCCGACTGCCGGCGCGGCGACACGCAGGTCTGCCCGCGGCAGACCCAACCGGGGTTCAGCCACTTCGGCGGCTTCGCCGAACTGGTCGAGATCCGCCACGCCGACCTCAATCTCGTGGCGCTCCCCGACGGCGTCGGGTTCATCGCCGCGGCCAGCCTCGGCTGCCGGTTCTCGACCGCCTACCGGGCCGTCGTCCAACAGGGGCGGGCGGCGGCTGGGGACTGGGTGGCGATCCACGGCTGCGGCGGCGTCGGGCTGTCGGCGATCATGATCGCACGGGCCACCGGCGCGCGGGTGATCGCCGTCGATCCGGCTGCGGCGCGGCGGGCGATGGCGCGTGCGGTCGGCGCCGAGGAGGTGCTCGACCCGACGGCCGGCGACGTCGCCTCCCGCATCCGCGCGGCGACTGGCGGCGGTGCCGCGGTGTCGATCGACTGCATCGGCGCTGCCGAGGTCTGCCGGCAGTCGGTCCTGTCGCTGGCCAATCGCGGCCGGCACGTCCAGGTCGGTCTCCTTACCGGCGACCAGGCGACGCCGCCGCTGCCAATGGATGTCGTGATCGCCAGGGAGCTGGAGCTCCTCGGGAGCCACGGGATGCCGGTCGGGGCATACCGCGATCTCCTCGGCCTGGTCGCCGCCGGCACGCTCGGCCCGGAGCGCCTCGTCAGCGACACCGTCGACCTGGAGGCCGGCGCCCGGCTCCTCGAGCAGTTCGACTCGTTTCCCAACCGGGGGATGACCGTGATCGGGTTTCCGGGCTGAGCGACGCGGCACTCGCGCCCCGTGCGACCGCGCGGCGGCGGGCGTTGACCCGGGCACCGGCCTCGTCGACGATGCCGCCATGAAAAGCGCCTTGCAGACCACCACCGGCACGCTGCGGATCGGCGACCAGTGGAACGCGATCACGATCATCGCCCACTCGCAGACCCATCCCCTCAAGGCGATCTGCGAGCTGACCGAGAACGCGATCGACGCCGGAGCGGCGCGGATCCGGATCGTGCGGCGCCGGGCGCAGGGGCGGATGTTCCTCGAGGTCGAGGACGACGGCCGCGGCGTCGCCCCGGGACCCGACGGCACCCCCGACTTCGAGCGGATCGCGACGCACCTGTGCGACTCGATGAAGCGCCACCTCGACGCCCCGCAGCGCCGCGGCGTGCACGGCGAGTTCGGCATCGGGCTGTTGAGTTTCTGGAGCCTCGGCGAGGAGCTGCGGATGACCTCCGCCGGCGGCACCGGCCGGCCGCGCGAGCTAGAGCTTTCTCGCGGCAAGCGCCAGTACACGATCCGCCCCGTGCGCGGCCGGCTGGCGCCACCCGGCACGCGCGTGGTCGTCGGCCCGCTGCTGGAGGCGACGAAAAACCTCGTCACCGGGGAGAAGATCGCGCGCTACCTGTCGGCCGAGCTGCGCGACCGGATCCGCTCCACCGGGGCGGCGATCGACGTGATCGACACCGTCGCCCGGCGCGAGATCCGCGTCGTGCCGCGCGAGTTCGACGGCGAGCGGCTCGAGATCCCGCGCCGCTATGCCACGCCCCTCGGCGACGTGGCGGTGGAGCTCTACCTGCGCGGCGACGACGCCACCGGCCCGGGTGGCGTGGCGGTCTGCAAGGACGGCACGCGCGTGCTGGCCGACATCGGCGAGCTGCTCCCCTTCCAGCACGCCCCGTGGACCGACCGGCGGCTCGAGGGGCTCGTCGACTTCGAAGCGCTGGCGCTCGCCCCCGGGACGCGCTCGGGCATCGTGCCCGACGCGGCGTTCGACCTGCTGGTGGCCGTCGCCCCGGCGATCGAGGCCGACGTCGCCGGCGCCGTCGCCGAGCGCGAGCAGGCGGAGGCCGAGCGGGCCAGCCGGCAGCTCCTCAAGCAGGTCCACAAGGCGTTCGCCTCGGCGCTCGCCGACTTGCCCCAGGAGGATTACCTGTTCTTCGACATCCCCAAGTCAGAGCCGGCGCTGCAGGAGCGCGGCGGCACGGGGCAAGGGCGCGGCGGGCGCGAGAAACCGGCAGCGCCGGCCCCGGCCGCGAAGCCGCCGGGGCTGTTTGCCGCGGAGCCGGGGCCGCTGGCGGCGCTGCGCGTCACGCCGCGTCATCCCCGCCGCCCTCCCGGCGGGTCGTGCCTGTTCACGGCCGTGGCCACCGATGCCGCGGGGATCGAACTGCGCGGCGTGGCGATCGGCTGGCAGATCGTCGCCGGCAAGGGGGAGCTCGCCGCCGACGGGCCGGCGTGCCGGGTCGCCTCGGGAGTCGAGGGGATCGTCGCGGTCGAGGCGACGGCACGCCATGGGGAGCGCGCCGCGACCGACCGCGTCGCGGTGAAGTTCCTCGTCGATGCCGATCCGGGGGCCGCCGGCGGCCGCGGTCTCCCCGGCTACCGGCTCGAGCCGGGGCACGGCCAGCCGTGGCGCTCGCGCTACGACGCACCCGCCAACGAGATCGTGATCAACTCCGCCCACCGCGACTTCCTCGCCAGCCGCTCGTCGCCGGCGAAGCACCGCCGCTACGTCGGCAAGCTGTATGCCAAGGAGGTCGTGCTCACCAACTTCCCCCACGAGTCGCCCGCCGCGGTGATGGAGCGGCTCATCGAGATCACGCTCCGCACCGAAGACGCCCTGTGACGGGTCTGAACCCGGCGGCGCATTCGACCCCCGCCCGCACACGACGGTAGGCTGCCAATCATGGATCGACATCGCCCCGCGTGTGACTGGCGCGTTGTTGTCGGCGACGAGCAGGCGGAGTGGTATGCCATGACCCCGGCCGAGCGGCTCGAGGCATCGTCCGTACTCTGGCAGACCTATCTGCAATTGGGGGGATCCCTTGACCCCGAGCCCGATTCTCAAAGTCCTTTCTACTCTGAGGAGGAACGACGTGCGTTCGCTCCTCATGGGGGGGCAGGCGTGCATCGCCTACGGCGGCGCGGAGTTTAGCCGCGACACCGACATCCTCGTGCTCGCCGACGACGGCAACCTCGCCCGACTGGCCGCGGCCGTCGGCGAGCTCGAGGCCGAGGTGATCGCGGTCCCGCCGTTCGAGAAGCGGCACCTCGAAGCCGGTCACGCCGTCCATTTCCGGTGTCATGCTCGCGGCGTCGAGGGCATGCGGCTGGATGTCATGGCCCGAGTCCGCGGTCTCGCGGATTTCGCGCGCCTCTGGCAGCGGCGGTCGACCATCGGCACCGTCGACGGGCCGATCGAGCTGCTGGCGCTGTCGGATCTGGTCACCGCCAAGAAGACCCAGCGCGACAAGGACTGGCCGATGATCACGCGGCTGGTGGAAGCGGACTACGCCACCCACGCCCCCGGCGCCGACACCGACCGGCTGGCCTTCTGGCTGACCGAGGCACGGACTCCCGCGCTGTTGATCGAGATCGCCCGCGCTCACCCGAACGCCGTGCGCGTGGCCGCCGCCGGCCGGCCGCTCCTCGCCCACGCGCTGGAGGGCGACAGCGGCGCGCTGGCTTCGGCCCTCCGCGCCGAGGAACAGGGGGAGCGGGAGGCTGACCGGGCCTATTGGGCTCCGCTCCGCGCCGAGCTCGAGCAGCTCCGTGCCCGTCGGCGCGGCTGAGATCACGAAGGCATTCATCCCCGGATCGTGCCCCCGGGGGCGCCTGCTACAATGGAGGCACGTCAGGAGAGAGTCGCAAGACCGCCGAAGGCTGAACGCTCAGGCAAACGGACTGACGACACACACTGTTGGAGAGTGACGCGGGCGAAAGCCCGTGTCCACCGAAGGGGCAAGCCGCGGACGGGCGTCCGCGGTGAATCTCTCAGGTCCCAGGACAACAGGGTTCCCGGTGACGGTCAACCCGCGGGGCGGGGGCCGTGGCCATGCCGCGTGGAGCCTTGTCATGTCGCAGTCCCCCACCGCCGCTCCGCGGCCGGCCGCCCCGGCGGCCAAGCGCCCCTCGGCCCTCGAAGCCCTCGAGCCGGCCGGCGAGTTTCGCACGCGCCACATCGGCCTCGGACCGGCCGAGGAGCGACACATGCTCGACGCCGTCGGTGCGGCGTCGCGCGGGGCGCTGATCGAGTCGATCGTGCCGACGAGCATCGCGCGGAGCACGCCGATGGCGCTGCCCCCCGCGGTCGGCGAGGCGGAGGCGCTGGCCGAACTGCGGCAGATCGCCGACCGCAACCGCCTCCTCACCAACTGCATCGGCCAGGGCTACCACGGCACGCTCACGCCGCCGGTGATCCTCCGCAACATCCTCGAGAACCCCGCCTGGTACACCGCCTACACCCCCTACCAGGCCGAGATCAGCCAGGGGCGGATGGAGGCCCTGGTCAATTTCCAGACGATGGTCTGCGACCTGACGGCGATGCCGATCGCCAACGCCTCGCTCCTCGACGAGGCGACCGCCGCCGCCGAGGCGATGACGCTCGCCCTCCGCTGCCACGGCGGATCGAGCAAGACGTTCCTCGCCGACCGGCGCTGCCATCCGCAGTCGCTCGAGGTCCTCGCCACCCGGGCCAAGCCGCTGGGGATCGAGGTCGTGGTCGGCGACGTCGCCACGTTGATCGGGACGACCGACTGCTTCGGCGTGCTCGTGCAGTATCCCGCCACCGACGGGACGATCGACGACTTCCGCGGCCTCGCCGAGCGCGTCCATGCCCGCGGTGCCGCGCTGTGCGTGGCCACCGATCTCCTCGCCCTCACTATCCTGACGCCGCCGGGCGAATGGGGCGCCGACATCGTCGTCGGCACCACGCAGCGCTTCGGGATGCCGATGGGCTGCGGCGGCCCGCACGCCGCGTTCTTCGCCTGCCGCGACTCGTTCAAGCGCTCGCTCCCCGGCCGGCTGGTCGGGGTCAGCATCGACTCCCACGGCAAGCCCGCCTACCGCCTCGCCCTCCAGACGCGCGAGCAGCACATCCGCCGCGAGAAGGCGACGAGCAACATCTGCACCGCGCAGGTGCTCCCCGCCGTGGTGGCGAGCATGTATGCCGTCTGGCACGGCCCCGCCGGGCTCGCCCGGATCGCCCGGCGCGTGGCGACGCTGACGGCGATCCTCGCCGCCGGCCTCGAGCGGCTCGGGTTCGCGGTGGCCAACGCCCGGGCCTTCGACACCCTCCGCCTCGACACCGGTGACCGGACCACGGCACTCCTCGCCCGGGCCGTCGAGCACGGCATCAACCTCCGCCGGCTCGGCGCCGGCAGCCTCTCGATCACGCTCGACGAGACGACGACCCGGGCCGACGTCGAGCGGCTCTGGGGGGTGTTCGCGGCGGCGGGGCAGTCGCGGCCCACGGTGGCCGATCTCGAGCACGCCGCCGGCCCGCGGCTTCCGGAGGCGCTTCTGCGCACGAGCGACTTCCTCGGCCATCCGGTGTTCAACTCGCACCACAGCGAGACGGCGATGCTGCGCTACATCCGCAGCCTCTCCGACCGCGACCTGGCGCTCGACCGCAGCATGATCCCGCTGGGGAGCTGCACGATGAAGCTCAACGCCACCGCGGAGATGATCCCGATCACGTGGCCCGAGTTCGCCGCCGTCCACCCCTTCGCCCCCGCCGACCAGCGCGAGGGCTACGCGCTCCTCGACCGGCAACTGCGCGGCTGGCTCACCGAGGCCACCGGCTACCGCGGCATCAGCCTCCAGCCCAACGCCGGCAGCCAGGGTGAATACGCAGGCCTGCTCGTGATCCAGGCGTTCCACCAGTCGCGCGGCGAGGGGCACCGGACGATCTGCCTGATCCCCTCCTCGGCCCACGGCACCAACCCCGCCAGCGCCCAGATGGTGGGGATGGAGGTGGTGGTCACCGGCTGCGACGAGCAGGGCAACGTCGATCTGGTCGAGCTCGAGGCCAAGTGCCGGCACTACGCCGACCGGCTGGCGGCGGTGATGATCACCTACCCGAGCACGCACGGGGTGTTCGAAGCGCAGATCAAGGAGCTGTGCGCGATCGTCCACCGCCACGGCGGCCGGGTCTACATCGACGGCGCCAACATGAACGCGCTGGTCGGCCTGGCGGCCCCGGGTGAGTTCGGCGGCGACGTCAGCCACCTGAACCTCCACAAGACGTTCTGCATCCCCCATGGCGGCGGCGGACCGGGGGTCGGGCCGGTGTGCGTGGTCGCGGATCTGATTCCCTTCCTCCCCGGCCATGCCACCGGCGGGCTGCCGGCCCCGCACGTCGGCGCCGTGTCGGCGGCGCCGCTGGGCAACGCGGCGGTCCTGCCGATCAGTTGGATGTATTGCCGGATGATGGGGCCCGACGGGCTGGTGCAGGCGACCGAGGCGGCGATCCTCGCCGCCAACTACGTCAGCCGCCGGCTGGCCGACCATTTCCCCACCCTCTACCACGGCCCGTTCGGCCGCGTCGCCCACGAGTGCATCCTCGACCTGCGGCCGCTCAAGGAGACCAGCGGCATCACCGCCGAGGACGTCGCCAAGCGGTTGGTCGACTACGGCTTCCACGCCCCGACGCTCTCATTCCCGGTGCCGGGCACGCTGATGGTCGAGCCGACCGAGAGCGAGCCGCTCGAGGAGCTCGACCGGTTCGTCGAGGCGATGATCGCGATCCGCGGCGAGATCCGCCGCATCGAATCGGGCCAGTGGCCGCGCGACGACAATCCGCTCAAGAACGCCCCCCACACCGCGGCCAGCGTGGCGGTGACCGAGTGGGACCACCCCTACCCGCGCGAGGTGGCGGTGTTTCCCCTGGCAGGCCTCGAGCGGCGCAAGTACTGGCCGCCAGTGGGGCGCGTCGACAACGTCCACGGCGACCGCAACCTGTTTTGCAGCTGCGTGCCGGTGGCGGCCTGGGCCGAGGGGGACAAGGGCGAAGCGGAGGGATCGTGACGGCGACGAGGGCGCGACCCATGGCCACGATCTCGTCGATCCGTACAACGCTGCTCGAGCAGTTTCCCGAACCGCAGACGAGATCATGATGATCTTCGTCGATTCCGCGATCCCGATGTCCGGGGCATACGTTCGAGGCAGCACAGTGCGCCGGTGATCATCGCCAGCACGCTCGTCAGGCCGGAGTGGTCGATCTCGGGGATCGGCGCGGGGCCGCTGGCCGGACCGGCGAGGCGAAAGCCGAAGCCCGACTCCAGAGCCGCCGCGTCGTATCCCAGACCAATTCTCGAAGAGAGGTGGTTCTTCCGGGATTTCAGTGGCAGGGTAGCTGCGGCCTGAGGTCAAGCTTCCCGCAGAAGAACAGGATTCGCGTTCTGTAGTTCACGAATGACCGGAAGCCGCGGGCTGCGTACTTCAGGGCCTGGATGACGCTGTTGAATCCCTCGCTCGTGGCGTTGGTGATGCGGTGACGGAAGTAGCTCAGCAGGTTCGGCAGATGACGCTTGAGCATCCTGGCCTCCTTGATGACGGGCCGGAGGCGACAGCGCACGCCCCAGGCATACCACTGGCTGAAGAAGTCCTCGGCGCTCGTGGTGTAGACGTGCCGCCAGAACCAGCGGAACTCCTCCTTGATGGCCCACGCGCGAGCGGTTTTCAGGCCATTCTGCCGGATGGCCGCGAACCTGCGTCGCTGCGCCGGCGAGAGATTGGCCTTGTTGAAGAGCCAGAGCTGCCGCGTCCCTTTGAGCCGGTCATCGTCGTCCGCCTGCAGAGTCTTGTTCTCGGCTCGTCGTACCTGGTCGACCGCCTCTCCGAGGTGCTTGGCGACATGGAACTTGTCGTGCACCAGTTCCGCGTTTGGGGTCTGACTCGCCACCGCGTTGGCATAGGCAGGGAGCATGTCGGCGGCCACGGCTTGCACCTCCTGCCGCTGCGCGGCCGACAAGGTCTGCAAAACTGCTTCGGCAGCAGCCTGGGTTCGCTCCGGAGCGACGTCCAGGACACGGGATCCATCGATGTCGGTGAGTACGGTGATGTAGTCGTGGCCTCTGCCAAAGCTCTTCTCGTCGATGCCGATGTGGGGAATGGGAGTCGCCTCCCGGCGCTCGAGGCCCCGTTCAACCGCCCGATCCATGATCGTCTGGGCTGCGTCCCACGAGAGTCCGAGAAGGGAAGCGGCGGCCTTGATGGTGCGACACGCCTGCAGGACTTCGATCGCGAAGGCCTCGAAGAACAGAGTGAAACGGCTGTGTTTCCCCGCCCACGGCGGCACGATCGTCTTCACGCCATGGTCAGGGCAGCGGCACCGTGGCAGTCGGGCGACCAGCTCCGTCGTGAACTGCATCGTGTCGAGGTGCCGCCAGCGCCTCTCCTCTGCGTGATCGGCCAGACCGCAGGACTGGCCGCATTCAGGGCAGGAAACCCCCGAACCAACGTGCGCCAAGCGGATTTCGACTCGCCGCTCATCGACCCGAAGGTCAACGGCATCGACTCGCCAGGATTCGTTCAGCCCCAAAAGACGGGCATAATGCGAAGAAAGTGCGTCCATCCCGGCAACTTACGGCATGGACGCCCAAGAAACGACTGGCCAGTGCCACGAAAATCCCCGAAGAACCTCCTGGGTCAGCTCGCCGCGGCCTGCGAGCTGTAGATCCTGGATCATCCGCTGGCGGAGCGCGGTCGTGGGGCGCGTAACAGTCATCGTGAAACCCTTTCGCAAAGGAGGAAGAAAGAACCCTTGCGAACGACGATGATTACGGGCAGGGCACGCGGCCACCGATGCCCTTTACGCCTGCGGCGAAGGACCGCCCGGGCTACAATCAAGGGGCGGGAAGAAGCCTGCCGCGCAGCGGCTTACTTGAACCAGGCGTTGGAGCAGACTCGCGACAGTGTCCTGCGGAATGGTGAGCGGGTTGGTCGCGAGCTGCTCAACTTTGTCGTTCGGCGGAGAGGAGGGGTGATCGTGAGACTGAGTGTTTTCCAGTTGTGCGCCGCCATGTCCATTGTCTGCATGCCGCTTGCCGCACAGCAGCTACGGACCGAAGCCAGCGACGATGTGGCCGAGCACTTCAAGCGGCTCGACGGTGATGGCAATGGCAGGTTATCCGCATCCGAGGCCGGCAAGGCGGAATTCTTCAGTCGTGCAGATGTTGACAATGATCGGGTCGTCACGCTGGCGGAGGCGCAGTCATATGCGAGGAGGAGTGTCGCAGCTGCCGGCAATCAAACGGCTGGTATGGAGGGGGATGGAGCCACGGCCGTGATCCACTGGCCGGTGCCACCGGTGACGATCCCAGAGTCCGAGTGCCCGGTGCGCACGATCGAGGCGGAGGCCGCCGACGGTCGGCCCGTCCGGGCGTGGTGGCGGCGGCCACAGGGTGACGACTCTGTGCCGGCGATCGTCTTCATCCACGGCGGCCTGACGGAGTTTCCCGAGGCCGCCCTGCGCCGGCACCTCACGGCCAATCCCGTCATCACGCGGTTCCTCGCCGCCGGCCATGCCGTGGTGATGGCCACGTTTCGTACCTACGAGAAAGACATCCAGTCGCGCGGGCCGGTCGAGGACGGGCGGGCGGTTGTGCGTGCGACGGCGCGGCTGCCCGGTGTCGACCCCCGGCGGATCGCCCTGTACGGCGGCAGCGGTGGCGGCAGCATTGCACTCGAGCTTGGCGGCGACGCGGAGGTGTGGGCCGTGGTGGCTGGCGAACCGGCGACGGTGCTCTACACCGGCATGCTCACCACCGGCGACTACGGACCGCGGCTGGAGATGATGGCGAGCCCGGAGCGGTTCTTCACGCCGGAGCTGCGTGAACAGACCCAGAAGAAGCTCGCGACGCTCCGTGCTCCCGTGCTCATCCTCCACGGCGACCAGCATGATCTTCGGAAGCTCAACGGGCCGATCATCGTGCCGCTCATGAAGGAGGCGGGGGTGCGGGTCGAGTATCGCGAATACCCCGGCTTCGGTCACGGTTTCTATTTTGGCGGCGGTGGCGACCGCTGGGGTAAAGGGGCGGATGAAAAAGTCGTTGCGGACGTTGTGCGAGATGTGCTTGCGTTCCTTGCGGCGGAGGGCGGCCAAGAAACGGAGAGTCAGACACAAAAAAGGCGTAACCCCGAACGGAGCAGTGCAGTTGACCCGCGATGAAATCCGGCGGTCTGGATCAGACGACGTGGCGGATAGTCGCATATGGTGACAGTCGCGGTGGGATCGTAGGATGACCTTCGAATTCGCTGCCAATGCCAGGCGGGAACGGGATCGGGCAGACCTCGGGGAACAGCCATGACACGACCACACGAGTGGAATCCGCCCAAGCCGGTGGTGTTCGCCGCGGTGCTGTGCCTGATGATGCTCGGCGGCGAGATCGCCGCCGGTGGGCCGAGCAATCCGCTGGCACTGCCGTTTTATTGCTTCCTCCCGGCGGCGTTGTGGATGATCGCGAATGACGCGAAGCGCGACGCGCGAGCAATCGCCGCGCTCGAAGCGCGGATCGATCGGCTGGAGGCATCGCGTCACGACATGTCGATCGCGAAGGCCGGGTGACGAGCCGATCTGGATCCCGGTCGTGACATCGTGCGTGCTGCGACGGGTGCGGCGGCGGGCAACCGCGAGGGCCTGACATGAGTCGATTCTTCCGACACCGGCCTGCGATCATTGCGGGGCTCGCGCTTGTCGCCGTGGCCGTCGGCATGACGGCATGGGCCGCCGACGCACCGGCCATGCCCCGGACGTGGGTCCTGCTCGTGGCCAAGCCGCGGGTCATCGATCCGCCCGGAATGCAACGGCGCGGGATCGCCGCCGTCGAGGCGATTCACGAGGCGGTGTCCGTGGCGTTTCCCGGGGCTGTCGTCGACGCCCTCGCCGAGGGTGTGATCACCCCCGAGCAGTTTCGTCGGGGTGGCGTCACGGAGACGGTCACGGGGGAGATCTTCCGGAAGCGATTGGAGGCGCTGGCGGCCACGGCCGGACCGGACGACACGGTCGTGATCTACACCCACAGCCATGGTCGCAAGGCCGGCTTCGAAGACGCACAGCCGCTCGGCGGGATCGTCGTCGACCTCCCCGTGCGGCGGACCGCCCACGAGGGCACGCTCCTCTGGGACCGGTACGCCGAGGCGATCCTGGCGATCCCCGCGCGGACGGTCGTCGTGCTGACGATGTCGTGCTACGCCGGGGGGCTCGTCGACCATCTCGAGTCGGACGCGGTGGCCCCGCGGTGGCGGCAGCGGCGGACGACCGAGGGGCGGAATCTCGTCGTCCTGACGTCGCAAAACGCCGACCTCGAGTCGGGGCCGATCGGCAAGGACGGCGAGCTGGTCAATCCGTTCACGCTGGCCGTCGCGCGGGGGTTCGCCGGGGCGGCCGACGGCTTCGTGCTTCCAGGCGGCGAGCCGGCCCCGCCAGGAGCGAAGGATGGCGAGCTGTCGATTGGCGAACTGATCGACTTTGTCCTCCACGCCACGGAGCACACCCGCTCCGAGGTCGCCGGCCGCCCGAACACCGCCAAGCCGTGCGTCACCGGCTGCTTCGACCGCACCGACATCCTGTCGCGCTACGGCGCGGGAGGGGGGCGGACCGGCACGACACCGGGAACGACGGAGGATGACTCGTGGTCGCCGCGGTGAGGCGATCGAAAGGCACATGTGACGCTTCTTCGCAGCCGGCCGACGGTGCGCGACAGCCGCTGCCAACGAGCCGACCGGGTCGCGTCGATCCTGTCGTAGCGAACGACACGGTCGCGCCGGTCCGGCCGTGTGTGCCGATCGCCGCCCCGGGGCAATCTGGAGGGTACACTCTCGTGAGGGGTTTGCCGGACGGCGGGTCGAGGCCCGGCGGCCGGCTGCCCGGTGGAGGGTGGCCGTGATGCCCCGTCTGTTCGAGTATCTCGTGCTGAGGGGGCTGCTGTTCATCGGCGTTCCGCTGGCGCTGGCCGTCCTGGCGCTCGGCCCGGCGAAGTTCCGGTCGGTTGCCGGCCGATTCTGGTCGCAACTGTGGGCGCGGAAGCAGGAGCCGGAGGAGGTCATCGAGCAGGTCGTCAAGCAATACCGCGAGATGGTCGCGGCGCTCAACCAGACGCTCGCCCGGGCCCACGCCGCCGACGAGACACTCGACCGCAACATCGTGAAGAGCGAGACCAACCTCGCCGCACTCGACGGCGAGGCCCGCGAGGCCGCCCGGCGCGGCGACGATCTCGAGGCCAAGGGGGTGCTGTTCAAGAGCACCCTCGAGCGGCAGGCGCTGGACTCGTTTCGTGAGCAGCGCGCCCGCCATGCCCGGCAGATCGACGAGATCCGCCGCAACCTCTACGCGGCCGAATTGCAGCTGCGGCAATACGAGGTCGGCCGCGAGCTGCTCCTGGCGCAGCTCGCCGAGGCCAAATCGGTCGAGCAGCAATACCGGATCGCCAGCGAGTTCGATCCGTTCAGCGCGGTGGCCAACTGGAAGAAGGCCGAGAACATGGTGGAGGAGAAGCAGATCTCCGCCCGGGTCATCGGCCGGGTCGAAGCCGACCTGCGCAAGGCGCTGGAAACCGACGGCGTCACCGGCACCGACGCCGTCCTGCGCGACGCGGCCGCCGACAGCGCGACACGCGCGGCGGTCGACGCCGAGCTCGAAGGGCTCAAGAAAAGGATCCACGAAGGGGGCTGACCGGACCGGCGACGGACCGGACAGCGGGAGACACCGATGATGAATGGCGGAAAACTGATCGTCTGGGCGTTGGTCGCGGCCGCCGCGGTGGCGCTCGGGCTGCTGGCTTGGAAATGGGAGATCGAGCGAATCGAGGTGCCCCCGGGGAAGTTCCTCGTCGTCATCCACCGCTGGGGCAAAAACCTGCCTCCGGACGAGATCCTCGCCCCGGACGAGTCCTACAAGGGGGTCCTCGAGGAGACCCGTGGGCCGGGGCGGCACTTCCTCAATCCGCTGTTCTTCGGGCAAGAAGTCCATGAGATGACCAACATCCCCACCGGGAAGTGTGGTGTGCTGACACGGAAGTTCGGCACGCCGATCCCGCAGGAGCGGATCGACGCCGGCGAGTTGCTCGCCGGGGACGCGGAGAAGGGGATCGTCGCCGAGCCGCTCACGCCCGGCACGTATTCGATCAATCCCCACGCCTACGACCTCCAGGTCGTCGACGCGATCGAGGTCAAGGCCCAGTACGTCGGCGTGCGGACGCGGAAGGTCGGCAAGGATCCCGGCACCCTGCCGCGGGACAAGCGCCAGGGGAGCTACGTCGTCGCCGAGGAGGGTTTTCGGGGCGTTCAGCAGGCGTACCTGCCCCCCGGCACGTATTACGTCAATCCGTTCGTCGAGGCGATCACTCCGATCGAGGTCCGCAGTCACAAAGTCGACTTTGACGACATCTCGTTCCCGTCGCGCGACGGGTTCACGCTCCGGCCGCGGATCCAGGTGGAGTATGCGGTGATCAAGGACGAAGCGGCCGAATTGCTCGTCCGGATCACCGACGAGGGAAACATCTACCAGGCCGACCAGTCGCGCGAGGACATCGCCCGCAACGAGATCCTCCAGAAAGTCGTCCTCCCCCACATCCGCGGTTTCGCCAGGCTCGAAGGGAGCAACTTCAACGCCACCGACTTCATCCTCGTGCCGGGCGAAACCAGTGACACGGTGATCAACGCCCGGGAGCGCTTCCGCCAGGCGCTCCTCGAGGCGGTCAAGCCGCGGTGCGAGGAACTCGGAGTCGACATCCGGGCGATTTCGGTCGGTCAGATGGAGCCCCCGCCGGAGCTTGCCAGCGAGATCTCCGACCGCGAGACGGCACTGGCCGAGCAGCTCCGCAACAAGGAGATGGTGAAGCAGTACACCAACGAACAAGCCCTCAAGGCCCAGGAGGCGCAGGCACTGCAGAAGCGCGAGCGCGTCCAAGCCGAGACGCGCCTCGCGCAGGCCGAGACACAGGCCAAGACGCGGCTCGAAGTGGAGAAGCAGAAGCTGACGGCGCTGGTCACCGTCGCCGAAAGCCAACTCGAGGCGGCGAAGGAGCAGGCCAAGGCCGTGCGCTCGAAGGCCGAGGCGGAGGCAGCGGTGATCACCGCCCAGAACGAGGCCGAGGTTGCGGCGCTACGGACGAGCGTCGCGGGGTTCGGCAGCCCGGAACTGTTTGCCCGTAACGCCGTCCTCGCCCGGGTGGCGCCGTCACTCGGCGAGATCTTTGCCGCCGACGACAGCGACTTCGGCCGGCTGTTCACGGCGCTGCTCCTGCCGCCGGCCGTGCCGGCAGAGACGCCCCCAGAGCCGCTGACGTCGGCGCCGCCACGGATCATGCCGGCGACGGCGGTCGAGCCACCCCCGGCCGTGCCCACCCCCTCCCCTGCCCCCTGAGCGACGGCGACCACGACTTTCCGATCACGGAGCACCGACGATGGACATCACATTCAGGCCCCCGCGGCGGGTCGCGCGTTGGAAATGGCTGCTTGGTTTCTGGGCCGCGGTGGCGCTGGCGACCTTGATCGCGTTTCTGACGACGTGGAACACGTTTTTCCAGTACGTCCCCCCTGGTCAGCACCTGGTGATCATCGCCAAGGACGGCGCCCCGCTGCCGGCGGGGCACGTGCTGGCGAAGCCCGGGGAGAAGGGACCGCTCGAGGAAGTGATGGGAGAGGGATGGCATTTCGTGATGCCGATCGCCTACGAGCGCAAGCTCGAAGCCAACACGACGATCGCCGCCGGGAAGGTCGGGGTGTTGACGGCGCTCGGCGGCGAGCCGTTGCCGGCGGGAAGGGTCCTCGCCGACAAGGGAGAGCAGGGGATCCAGCGCCGCGTCCTCCCGCCGGGGAGCTACCGGATCAACCTCCACGGCTACAAAGTCGAGGAGAAGCCGGCGACCGAGATTCCCGTCGGGTTCGTCGGCGTCCAACGGCGCCTCGTTGGCCGCGAGACGGAGGATGCCGTGATCGATGCAGATCCTGCCGTCGCCGGGGCCGAGGATCGCAAGGGCTTCCTGTCGACGGTCCTCCAGCCGGGGCTGTATTACATCAATCCCTACGAGAATGACGTGATCCCATCGGAGGTCGGCATTTTCCAGACGACGTTCGCCAAGGACGACGCCACCAACCGTCTCCAGGTCGCCGACAACCAGCTCCGCACGCCGATCACGTTCACGTCGCGCGGCGGGTTTCCGATCAGCGTCGACTGCACGGTCGAGTGGGAGGTGCTCCCCGAGGACATGCCGCGACTGGTGGCGGAATATGGCACGCGCTCGCGGATCGAGGAGAACGTCATCGACCTCCAGACCCATGCCATCGGCCGCGACAAGGGTTCGGAGTATGGTGTCCTCGATCTCCTCGAAGGGGTGAAACGGACGAAGTTCCAGGAGGACTTCACCAAGGAGCTCGTCCTCGCCTGCGCGGAGAAGAACGTGACCGTCCATTCGGCGTTCATCCGCAGCATCGACATCCCCGAGGAATACCTCAAGCAGATCCGCGACAAGCAGATCGCCACCCAGCGCACGCTCACCAACAAGGCCAAGGAGGCGACCGCCAAGACACACGCCGAGGTCGAGGAGGCGAAGCAGATGGTCGAGTTGGAGGTCAAGAAGGTCGAGGCGGAGACGAAGCGCCTCGTCGGCGTCATCGACAGCCAGGTCGAGAACCTCAGCGCGACGACCGAGGGCGAGCTCGAGCGGATGCGGGCCGTGACGCAGGCCGAAGTGGCGATCCTCGAGGGGCAGCGCGACCGGCTGACCGGCGAGGCAGCCGCCGAGGGGGAAAAGCTCAAGGAGACGGCCCGCAGCAGCCTGGCCAAGCTGAAGATGGACGTCTTCCAGGGGGACGGCCAATCGTTCCTGCGCTACGCCCTCTCCGAGAACCTCAGCCCCGACCTGCGCCTCCGCCTCTTCCAGAGCGGTCCGGGGACGTTCTGGACGAACATGCCGGGCAACGAAGGGATGAACCTGCTCCTCCAGCCGAACCAGGCGCCCGGTTCCAAGCCACCGAAGAAGACCGAAGAAGCGTTCGGCGTGCCGCAGACCGCGCCGGCGCGGCGCCCGGGATTCCCGGTGCCCGATGCCAGCGCACGCTGACGCTCGCTCTGCTCGCGGCCGGCGCCGCGATCGCACCGTGGGTGCCGCTGCGGCGCCGGACCGTGGTAGCCTGAAGGCCGATCGGCCCGGGAGCGACGGCAATGACGAAACGGGCGTCGTGGGGCGGCGTGGCGGTCGCGGCGGCGCATTTCGTCGCCCAACTGGCGGCGATGACGGTCGTGATCGGCCGTGGCCTGGCACGGTTCGACCATGGCGGCGATCCGACGCTCGTGGAAACGTTCCTCGAGGCGTGTGCCACGCTGCTCCAGTTCCCGCTGGTGCTGCTGGTGCGGAGTCTCCCGGTCGGCGGCAGCGGCCAGTGGGGGTGGCTGATCCTCATGGCCAACAGCGCTTTGTGGGGCGTGGCGGGGACCGTGTTGTGGCGTCTGACGTCGCGGTCGCGAAGTTCCGGGCCACGTCGCCCGGCCGACCGGTCGGCGGCGGCGTCATGACCGGCAGGTTGTCGGGGGGATTCACAGGCATGGCAACGGCCGTGGACATCGCCGAACGCCGCCGCGGGGAGCGTGGTTTCACGCTCGTCGAACTGCTGGTCGTGATCGCGATCATCGGCCTGCTCGTCGGCTTGCTGCTCCCGGCGGTCCAGGTGGCGCGGGAATCGGCCCGTGGCATCCAGTGCCGCAACAACCTCCGGCAGGTCGCGCTGGCGACGATCCTCTTCCAGCAGGCCACCGGGGTGTTTCCGCCGGCGCGGATCGTGGCCGGCCCGGCGACGCCTCCTCCACCTCCGGGGAGCTATCCCAGCTCGACGTGGCTGCTGCGCATCGGCCACTTCCTCGAGCAACCCGCGCTGCGCTGGGACGAGACGATAGCGTTCGCCGACCAGACTGACCAGTTGCGGATGCAGGTCGTTCCCGGCTATCTCTGCCCCACGCGCCGCGGCCCCGAACTGGCAATCACACCCACCTCGACGACGCCCCTCACCCGGGCGCCGTGCGGCTGCCTGATACCCGGCCGCGAGATCTCCGGCGGAGCGGTGTCGGACTATGCCGGTAATCACGGCGACCTCTCGCCGCGAGCGACCGGTGCGGCCACCGATTTCTTCTGGGGCGGCAACGGCACCGGCGTGATCATCACCAGTGAGCCGCTGCCGGGTACGGCCCGGTGGCGCGACCGGGTGCGCCCCGCCGACGTCAGCGACGGGCTGTCGCAGACGGTGCTCATCGGCGAAGCCCACGTGCCCCGCGGCCGCCTCGCCCGACCACCGGAGAACGGTCCGGCCTACGACGCCTTCGACTTCTTCAATTCGGCGCGCGTCGGCGGTGTCGGCGTGCCGATCGCGGCTGGACCGGATGATTCGGTCGCCGGCATGGGGCTGTTCGTGTTCGGGAGTTGGCACCCCGGTGGCTGTCCGATGGCGTTCGCCGACGGTCATGTCGACGTGCTCGGCGCCGAGACCGACACCGACCTGCTCGGCCGGCTGTGCAACCGCCACGACGGTCAGGCCCGGTGAGCGTGCGCCCATGACCGGCCTGACGACACGCGCCGTGTGGCTGGGCCTGCTCGTCGCCGTGGTCGGCTGCGGTTCCGCCGATCGCCTCTGGCCGGCTGCAGGACGGGTGACGTTCGCCGACGGCACGCCGCTGGCGGGGGGCGTGATCGAATGCCGGCCGGCGAACGGTCCGGGACCGACGGCGCGCGGTGCGATCGCTGCCGACGGCCGGTTCTCTCTGGAGACCTCCGGCCGGCCCGGCGCCCGCGCCGGCAGCTACCGGGTGGTCGTTTTGCCGCCGCTGGTGGTGGGCCACGCCCCCCACGGCGCCGGCGTGGCAACGCGGTTCGGTGGGTTCGACTCGTCCGGACTTGGGCTCGAGGTGCCGCCCGGCGGAACCACGGCGCTGACGGTGGTCGTCGAGGCGGGGCGGTAGCGATCGTGCGGTCGCCTCGGCCGCAAGGCCGTCTGCCCCGGCTGCGGCTCGCCCCGGTTGGTCACGCTGTCCACGGCGGGTATCTTCCGGCGTCCCCATGGCCCGGACAGGCGGCCGGCCGTGGTGCCCCGATCGCCCCGGCGCCCTCGATCCCGCGCCGGCACCCCTGTGACTCCGCCGCCATGGACCTCCGGGCCTACCGTACCGACGGCTTCTGGGACGAGCTGTTCGACGAGCAGCTCCGCCCCCGCCCCGGTGCCGAGCAGCTCGTCCGCCGGCTCGCCAGCTTCTCACACGGCGAGCTCGCCGCCCGGCAACGCGCCGCCGACAAGATGCTGCTGACGATGGGCATCACGTTCAACGTCTACGGCCACGAGGCCGGGACGGAGAAGATCTGGCCGTTCGACATCGTGCCGCGGGTGATCGACGCGGTGGAGTGGGAGCGCATCGAACGTGGGCTGAAGCAGCGGATCCACGCCCTCAACTGTTTCATCGACGACCTCTACCACCGGCGCCGCATCCTCCACGACCGGGTCGTGCCGGAGTGGCTGATCGACTCGGCGAAGTCGTTCCGCGGCCCGTGCGCCGGGCTCACCCCGCCGCGCGGGGTGTGGTGCCACATCACCGGCACCGATCTCGTCCGCGGAGGCGACGGGGTGATGTACGTGCTCGAGGACAACCTCCGGACGCCGTCGGGGGTGTCGTACGTCCTCGAGAACCGCGAGGTGATGAAGCGCACCTTCCCGCAGCTGTTCGACGGGCAGCGGATCAGCCCGGTGGAGAACTACCCGGAGAAGCTGCTGGCGATGCTCGAATACGTCGCGCCCTCGCAGGCGCGCGATCCGACCGTCGTCGTCCTCACCCCGGGGATCTACAACTCGGCCTACTTCGAGCACAGTTTCCTCGCCCGGCAGATGGGCGTGGAGCTCGTCCAGGGATCGGATCTGGTGGTGGTCGACCGCGTCGTCCACATGCGCACGACCCGCGGGCTCGAACGAGTCGACGTGATCTACCGGCGGATCGACGACGACTTCCTCGACCCGCGGGTGTTCCGCCCCGATTCGCTCGTCGGCGTCCCCGGCCTGATGGAGGCCTACCGCGCCGGCAACGTCGCGCTGGTCAACGCCCCTGGCACGGGGATCGCCGACGACAAGGCGGTCTACGCCTACGTACCGAAGATCATCCGCTACTACCTCGGTGAGGACGCGATCCTCCCCAACGTCCCCACCTGGGTGTGCGGCGAGGAGGCGCAGTGCGCTCACGTCGTCGAACACCTGGCCGAGATGGTGGTCAAGCCGGCCAACGAATCGGGGGGCTACGGCCTGGTGATCGGCCCCCGGGCATCGGCCGCCGAGCTCGCCGAGTGCCGCGCGCGGATCCTGGCCAACCCGCGGAACTTCGTCGCCCAGCCGATGGTGGCGCTGTCGCGCGTGCCGACCGTGGTCGGTGACACTCTCGAAGGGCGGCACGTCGACCTTCGCCCGTTCATCCTCTACGGCGAGGAGATCTTCGTCCTCCCCGGCGGTCTGACGCGCGTGGCCCTGGTCGAGGGGTCGCTGGTCGTCAATTCCTCGCAGGGGGGCGGCAGCAAGGACACGTGGGTGGTCCACGGACCGGCCAGTCCCGCCGAGGCGTCGTCCACCACGGGGGGCGGGTAACCGATGCTCTCACGCGTCGCCGACAGCATCTACTGGATGAACCGGCAGATCGAGCGCGCCGAGAACGTCGCCCGGGCGACCGAGACGACGCTCGATCTGGCGCTCGAGGGGACGGTCGATCCGGGGAGGCTGTGGAACGCCCTGATCTGTGCCTTCGGCGACCAGGCCGGGTTCGCCGCCCGGCACGGCGCGGCCGATCAGTCCCGGGTCTTCGAGTTCCTCGCCTTCGACGCCGGCAATCCCAACTCGATCGATCGCTGCCTCCAGGCGGCGCGGGAAAACGCCCGGACGATCCGCGACCTGATCTCCTCGGCGATGTGGGAGGAGATCAACAAGTGCTACCTGATGGTCCGCGCCGCGGCCGAGGCGCACGACCGTGGCGGCAACCAGCGGGAGTTCCTCGACGAGGTCAAGCGCGCGAGCCAACTGATCACCGGGGTCACCGACGCGACGATGTCGCACGGCGAGGCCTGGCATTTCGCGCGGATGGGGCGGCTGGTGGAGCGGGCCGACAAGACCAGCCGTGTTCTCGACGTCGAGCATTTTTTCGGCCCGGTGGCCGTCGACGGCCGCGACGCGGTCCAGTGGTCGGCGGTGCTGGAGAGCGCCAGCGCCCTGGAGATGTACCGCAAGCAGTACGGCGCCGTGTCGCGGCGCAACGTCGCCGAGTTCCTCGTCCTCGATCGCCACTTTCCGCGGGCAATGCACTTCTGCCTGATCAAGGGGGAGGAGTCGCTGCTGGCGGTCACCGGAGGGATCAAGGGAAGCTACAGCACGCCCGCCGAGCAGCGTCTCGGCCGGCTCCGCGCCGAACTCGACTACGCCCACATCGACGAGATCCTCGCCGGCGCCGGCGGGCTGCACGACTGGATCGACGGCTTCCAGACCGATCTCAACGCCACCAGCGACGCGATCCACGCCACCTTCTTCGCGACGCCGCCGGGCGGTTGACGCACCGCGACCGTCCCGCACCTCAGCCCTCGCGCGAGTGCAGCCCGCACTCGGTCTTGGCCGTGCCGCTCCACCGGCCGGCGCGTTCGTCCTCGCCGTCGAGGACCGCACGCGTGCACGGTGCGCAGCCGATGCTCACGTAGCCGCGGTCGTGGAGGGGGTTGTAGGGGATGTCCTCGCGGACGATCAGCTCCCAGACGCGTGACTTGGTCCAGTTGGCCAGTGGCGAGACCTTGACGACGCCGAACTTCCTGTCCCAGCCGACGATCGGCGCCGCCTGACGATCGGTGCTCTGGTCGCGGCGGATGCCGCTCATCCAGGCATCGAACGACGTCAGCACGCGGCGGATCACCGCCAGCTTGCGGTCGCCGCAGCAGCGGTCGGGGGCGGTGCGGTAGAGGGGGCCGCCGTGGAGCCGCTCGTATTCGGCGACGGTCGTCGCCGGGCGCTCGAGGGCGACCTCGATCCCGTAGCGGCGCGCCAGCCGGTCGCGGAGCGCGAGTGTCTCGGGAAATTGGTACCCGGTCTCGAGATTGAAGACGTGCGTCCGCGGCGCGACCTGGGCCAGCCAATGGATGATCACGCAGCCTTCGGGGCCGAACGCGGTGGCCATCGTGAGCCGCGTCCCGAAGCGCTCGGCGGCCCAACGGATGATCTCCGGTGGCTCGGCCGCCTCGAGGCTGCGGGTCGCCTCGGCCAGTTCCTCGAGCAGTCCGGGCTGCGGCTGCCGGGGAGTGTCGGCGGGATCGGCATCGGCCATCGGGGGAGCGTCCACACGTCGCGGGCCGGCAGGCACGGCGGCCGGCCCGGCAGGTGCGGCCCGGCACCCACAGCCCAAGCTAGTTGCTTCCCGCCGGCGTTGCGACTCCGGTTCTCGGCGGCTTCCGGCGGGCGGGGCCGACGGGGGTTTTCCCGGGGCCCGCCGGCGGGGAAGCTACCGGCCGGTCGAGGCCGTCGGCGAGACGGCCCGCGGGGTGCACGCCGGGGAACCGGCGGCCGGACGGCTGGCACGGCGACGGGAGAATTCCATGGCTCGCAAGGTGGCGCTGGCGATCGATCTCGGCGCGTCGGGCGGCCGGGTCGTGTCGGGCGCGTTCGACGGCAGGCTCCTCGAGCTCGAGGAGATCCACCGCTTCGACAACGGCCCGGTCGCGTTCGGCGGGCAGTTGGTCTGGGACATGGTCCGCCTCTGGCAGGAGGTCGTCACCGGCCTACGGGCCGCGGCGGACCGCCACGGCGGCAGCGTCGCGACGATCGGCGCCGACACCTGGGGGGTCGACTACTCGTTCCTCGCGCCGGCCGGGGAGCTGCTCGCCAATCCGGTCTGTTATCGCGACCCGCGCACCGTGGGGATGTTGGCCGTAGCCGAAAGGACCGTGCCGCGCGAGGAGATCTTCGCCGCCACCGGCCTGCAGTTCATGGAGATCAACACCCTCTACCAGCTCCTCGCCCTCCATGCGGCACGGTCTGACGTCCTTGCCGCCGCCGGCCGGCTGGTGATGATTCCGGACATCGTCCATTGGCTGCTCACCGGCACGGCCTCCAACGAGCGGACAAACGCGACGACGACGCAGTGCTTCGACCCGCAGGCTGGCGACTGGGCACGCGAGATGCTCGGGCGCTTCGGCCTGCCCGGGAGGATCTTCCATCCGGTCTTCGAGCCCGGCACCGACCTCGGTCCGCTGCGCGGCACGGTCGCTGACGAAACTGGCCTCGACGCCGTGCGGGTCGTCCTCCCCGGTACCCACGACACCGCCAGCGCCGTCGCGGCTGTGCCGGCGACCGACCCGCCGTCGAGCCGCCCCGACTGGTGCTACGTCAGCCTCGGCACCTGGGCGCTGGTCGGCGTCGAACTCGACCGGCCGATGGTCACGCCCGCCTGCCGCGAGCTGAACTTCACCAACGAGGGGGGCGTCGGCGGGACGACGCGGCTGCTGAAAAACGTCTGCGGGCTGTGGCTCGTGCAGCAGTGCCGGGAGGCGTGGAAGCGGGCCGGCACGGAGTGGAGCTGGGACCAGCTCACGGCGCTGGCCGGCGAGGCGCCGGCCCTGGTGACGCTCGTCGATCCCGACCATCCCGCGCTGATGGCCCCCGCCGACATGCCCGAGGCGATCCGTCGGGTGGCGCGCGAGAGCGGCCAGCCGGTGCCGGAGTCGACGGCGGCGGTGGTGCGCTGCGCCCTGGAGAGCGTGGCGGCGGCGATCCGCCGCCGTCTGGCCGAGGTCGAGCGACTCGTGGGACGCCGCCCGGGCAGGATCCACGTCGTTGGCGGCGGCGTGAAAAACCGGCTGCTGTGCCAATGGATCGCCGACGCCACCGACCGGGAGGTCCTCGCCGGGCCTGTCGAGGCGACGGCGATCGGCAACGTGCTGGTGCAGCTGCTCGCCACCGACGGGATCGTCGACCTGCGGGCGGTCCGCGCCGTGGTCCGTGACAGCTTCGAGATCGAGCGCTACCAGCCGCGCCACGCACGGGCCTGGAACGACCGGCTCGCGGCCGGTTGACCGCGGTGCGTCAGGCGACCTGCATCTGCCGCGCCGGCCGCTTCCGCACGGTGCCGTGCTCGACCTCGAGGATCGTGTCGGCGAGGGCCAGCGTGCTGGCCCGGTGGGTGATCATGATCACCGTGCGGTTAAAGACGTAGGCGGCCAGGGCCGCGTGGATGAGGCGCTCGCTCTCGACGTCGATCTGGCTGGTGGCCTCGTCGAGAACGAGGATCTCGGCGTCGCGGAGGAACGCCCGTGCCAGGGCGATCCGCTGGCGCTGGCCGCCCGAGAGGCGGAAGCCGTTGGGGCCGACCATCGTCCGGTAGCCATCGGGGAAGTCGGCGATGAACTCGTGGGCGTGGGCGCGCTTGGCGGCCTCGACGATCTCCCCCTCGGTGGCATCCCAGCGGCCGTAGCGGATGTTGTAGAGGATCGACTCGTTGAACAGCTCGGTCTGCTGGGTGACCAGCGCGATCCGCCCGCGGAGGTCGGCCAGCGCCAGGTCGGTGAGGGGCACGTCGTCGATGAGGACACGTCCCGCGGTCGGATCGTAGAACCGGCAGATGAGGTTGATCAGCGTGCTCTTGCCACCGCCGTTGGGCCCGACGATCGCCACCCGCTCGCCGAACGGGATCGAGATGTTCACGCCGGCGAGGACGGTGTCGATCTGGTCGTAGCTGAACGAGACGTTCTCGAGGCGGATCTCGCGGTGGGGGCGGGGGAGCTGCCGCGGGCTGGCCGGCTCGGCGAGCCGCGACGGCGTGTCGAGCAGCGGATAGAGCGACTGGGCTCCGACGATCCCGACGTTGACCCCGGTGAACACGCCCGACAGCTTGCGCACCGGGTCGCTGGCTCCGATCAGCATCCCGAAGAAGACCATGATCCCCGGCACGGTCATCGGCCGCTCGGTCATCGGGATCCCGAAGATCTCGGTCTGCTGGTTGATCACCAGCCACGCGCCGACGGCGATGCTCGTCGCCACCATGCCGATGCCGAGAATCTCGGTGATCGGATTGGCCAGCGCGAAATAGAACGTGTGCCACATCCCGGCGCGCATCACGTCGCGGGTGCAGGCACGGAACTTGTCGCGCTCGAAGCCCTCCATCGTGTAGGCCTGGACGGTGAGGACGTTGTTGAGAGCCTCGAGGAGGACGTGGTGGAACCCCATCGACCGCGACAGGATCCGCTTCGAGACGCCGCGGATCCGCCGGTTGAGCCAGACCATCAGGAAGCCCACCAGAGGGGCGAGCGTGAGGCACGCCAGGGTGAGCTGCCAGGAGATGCAGAACGCCCCGGCGAGGCAGGCGATGATCTTCAGCGGCTCGGTGATCGCCCCGCCGAACACGCTGGTGATGCCACTGGCGAGCATGTCGGAGGTGCCGGTCACCTGTGCCATGAATCCGGCCGAACCGTTGCGCATGAACTGCGTGCGGTCAAGGGCCAGCGCCTTGTCGAATACCTTGAGGCGGATGTCGCGGCTGATGTTCATCGCCACCCAGGCGACCAGCAGCGTCGAGGTCATCAGCAGGGCGTGCTTGACGAACGTGCTGACGACGACGAACGAAACCACCCACAGCACCGTGGTGAACGGATCGACGGGGAGGAAGCGGTCGAGCCAGGGGGCGAGGTGCATTGAGCTCGCGACCACCGCCTCGTCGCTGCGGACTGCCAAGGCGAATCGCTCGCGCTGCCGGCGCAGCTCGGCGGCTTCGGCTGGCTCGGTGGCGATCCGGGCGTCGAGCGCGGCGACCGCCGCACTCGACCGTTCGATGCCCTCGCGGGTGGTCGCGATCCGCTTGGCGTTCCAGGACTGGAGCGAGTCGCCGTTGAGCGTGACTTCGATGATCGGGAACAGAGCCGCGATGTTCGCCCCCCAGAGGCTGGCGACTCCCGCCGAGCAGAGGAACGAGGCGATGAGGAACGGCCACATCCGACCGGCATCGCGCAAGGCGCGCACGAACGTTCCCATCGGCGGTTTGGTCCCCGGACGTGGCGGAGTGGTGTCCACGAGAGAATCGGTCCGCAGCGGCCCGAACCGCACGGCGGGCCGCCGTCGGACCGGAAGGGAAAACTGGGGCGAACAGTCAAACAGGGCTGCCGGGCCAAACGAGCGGACGTCTGCGGCCGGCAGGCCGTTGCGGCGGGGGAGACTAGAGCGGAGAAGGACGGCGGACAAGGTCAGCCAGAGGCGGCCGACTCGTCGCGGTCGGCCCGGTTTACCCCGCTTCCCCGGTCGTGTGACCGACGCGTCGGAAGGTCGGTTCCGTCGTCGCTCCGCACTACCGCCTTCCGATGTGGAGCTCGGCCGCCAGCAGCGTGTTGGCCAGGAGCATCGCCACCGTCAACGGGCCGACACCCCCGGGCACCGGCGTGATCGCCCCGGCGACCGCGGCGACGGCGGGGAAGTCGACGTCGCCGACGAGACGTGATCCGGTCGGCGTTTCGACGCGATTGATGCCGACGTCGATCACCGTCGCACCGGGCTTGACCATCTCGGCGGTGATCAGGCCGGGCCTCCCGACTGCAGCGACGAGGATGTCGGCGGTGCGGCAGTGCTCGGTGAGGTCGGTGGTGTGGCTGTGGCAGATCGTCACCGTGGCGTCGCCCCCCGGCCCTCGCGATGCCAGGAGCAGGGCGAGCGGCTTGCCGACGATGTCGCTGCGGCCGACGATCACGGCACGACGGCCGGCGGTGGCGATCCCGGCATCGACGAGGAGCCGCTGGACCCCGGCTGCGGTGCAGGGGATGAACCGGGGGCGCCCCTGCGACAGCAGCCCGGCGTTTTCCGGGTGGAAGCCGTCCACGTCGCGGTCGGCAGGAACCGCGTCGAGGACCGCGAGGGTGTCGACGTGGCGCGGCAGCGGCAATTGGACGAGGATTCCGTCCACCGGGCCGTGGCTGCCGCGGGCGATCCCGGAGACGAGCGCGACCAGCGCGGCGGTGTCGGCGGACCCGGCGACACCGACGACGTCGGCGTCGATCCCGACGCGCGCCGCGGCCCGGGCCTTGGCGGCGACGTACGAGGCGCTGGCCGCGATCTCACCGACGAGCACGACAACCAGCCTCGGCGCCCGCCCCGCGGCCGTGATGAACGCTGCCACCTCGTCGCTCAGCGACTCCTCGATCGCGCCGGCCAGTGCCTTGCCGTCGAGGATTCGGGCGGGCATCACTCGGCTCCGATCCAGCGGCGGTAGCGGGCATCGACGGCAGCCGTCGTGGCGTCACCGTCGTGGAGGATGACCAGATAGCGGAACGTGAGGGACTTCCCGGCGGGGATCGTGTGGTCGCCGCTCCCCTTCTCGGCGCCGCTGAAATCGTGGGCGCCGAACGGGTTGGCGGCGAACAGGCCGTAGTCGCGCGCGTGCCACCAGGTGGGATGGCGCAGGTTCGTGGGGTGGTCGAACATCGCGATCCCGACGACGCGGCCGTCGATCGTCCCCGAGTAGTCGACCCACCGGGCGCGCTTTCCCCAGGCGGCGGCGTTCTCCTGCCCCTCGGAGTTGACAATCCTCCCCGCCGCCCCCTGCGAGCCATTGGCGTCCTTCGGTTGCAGCTCCGTGGCGACGCGGATCGCCATCGTGCCCTCCTTGGTGTCGCCGAGCGTCACCGAACCGTGGTCGGCGCGGAGCGTGACCGTGATCTCGATCGACCGCGACGTCTCGTCGGCGGCGAACACGTAGCTCCGCTCGTCGGAGCAGACCGCGGCCCCGTCGGGACCAAACCAGTCGTTGACCGAACTGACGGTGACCGGCTGATCGCCACCGCTGCTGGCCCCGAGCTCACGCGCCACGATGCGGGGAATCGGGTCGGCGCCGGCCGGCGGCGGCCAGGGACCCTTTGCCTTGCCCCAGAAGTCGATGCCGTTGACGGCGCCATGCGTGAACCAAAGGGATTCGTGGTGCGGATGGTCGTGGGCCTCGCCGGCGACACCCTCCTCGAGCGGCCAGGCGCGGGAAAGGCGCTCGCCGTGGGGGCCGACGAGCGGGAACAGGACCGGTTTGGCACGGCCTCCGCTGTGGTATTCGGCCACCGGCTCGCCGTCGGCGAGGATCCGGAACCCGTCGGGTTTCGGTTCGTTTTCGGGGATCGCCACGAAGGTCATCGTCGCCCGGCGGACGGGGAGGCGGGCTTCGGCGGCCGGCGACGGGCCGGCGAGGGAGAGGGTGACGAGGGCGGCGACGGCGGCGCTCGGGAGGCGGGGCAGGGTGTGCGTCATGGGTCGGTGCTCCCGGAGTCGTCGGTCGCGGGAGCCGCGCCACGGCTCTCCTCTTCGATCATGAACTGCATCCGCAGCTGGTGCTGGACCTCGTCGAGCAGCCGGCGCTCGTCGGGGGTGAGGTTGCCGGTGGTCTTCTCCTCGAGCACGGCGAGCATGTCGATGAAGTGGCGGGCCGCGCCGAGGTTCTTCATCGCCTGCCTGGTGATCGGATTGGGGATCCTGCCCAGCGCCATCAGCGCCTGTGTGAACAACGAGTGGACGAGGAACTCGAAGCTCGCCGGCGGTGCGCCGCGGTCGGTGGCATCAGGGTCCACGGTGGTCTCCATGCTCGAGGTTGGGCAAGGCAGGGCTCGGGTGATCACCCGTGATGACGCATGATCAGGACTCGGCCACCCAGGCGCTGCCGGCATGGCGCTCGACCGCGGCGGCGACGAGCCCGGCGAACAGCGGGTGGGCGGCGGTCGGCTTGCTCTTGAACTCGGGGTGGAACTGCACGGCGACGAACCAGGGGTGGTCGGCGAGCTCGACGATCTCCACCAGCCCCCCATCAGGGCTCGTGCCGGCGATCACCAGCCCCGCCTCCTCGAGGACGGAGCGGTATTTCATGTTGAACTCGTAGCGGTGCCGGTGGCGTTCGGTGATCCGCGTCCGCCCGTAGGCGGCGGCGGAGCGCGAACCCTCGGCCAGTTCCGCCGGTTGCGCGCCGAGCCTCATCGTGCCCCCCTTGTCGGTCACCGACCGCTGCTCGTCCATCAGGCAGATCACCGGATGGGGTGTGGAGCGGTTGAATTCGGTCGAGTGGGCGTCGGTCAGGCCGGCGCCGTTGCGGGCCAGCTCGATCACGGCGCACTGCATCCCCAGGCAGATGCCGAGAAACGGCAGACGCCGGCGCCGGGCGAAGCCGATCGCCTCGACCTTGCCTTCGATCCCGCGCTCGCCGAAGCCGCCGGGGACGACGAGCCCGTCGAACCCGGCGAGGAGCCGCTCCGCCCCCTCGCGCTCGATGTCCTCGCTCTTGATCGGCTGGACACGGACCTGCGTGCGGTGGGCGATGCCGCCGTGGTCGAGGGCCTCGTAGATGCTCTTGTAGGCGTCGCGGTGCTCGGCGTACTTGCCGACCAGGGCGATCGACACCTCGTGTTCCGGATTGCGGAGCCGGTGGAGGATCTCGTGCCACTCGTCGAGATCGGCAGGGGGCGCCTGGCGGCCGAACCGGCGCAGGACGAGGTCGTCGATCCGGTTGGACTGGAGCGACAGCGGGACCTCGTAGATCGAGAAATCCTTGTCGCGCTCCTCGATCACGGCGTCGAGGGGAACGTTGCAGAACAGCGCGATCTTCTCACGGTCGGAGGTGTCGAGGGGGCGCTCGGTGCGGCAGACGAGGACGTCGGGCTGGATCCCGATCTGCCGGAGGATCCCCACCGAATGCTGCGTCGGCTTGGTCTTCAGCTCCCCCGCCGCCTTGAGGTAAGGCACGAGCGTGAGGTGGATGAACATGCAGTTTTCGCGCCCGACCTCGAGCGGAATCTGGCGGATCGCCTCGAGGAACGGCAGGCTCTCGATGTCGCCGACGGTTCCGCCGATCTCGGTGATCACCAGATCGGTGTCGGGGCCGGCCAGCGCCTTGATCACCTCCTTGATCTCGTTGGTGATGTGGGGGATGACCTGGACCGTCTTCCCGAGGAACTCCCCGCGACGCTCCTTGTTGATCACCGACAGGTAGATCTGCCCGGTGGTGTAGTTGCAGGCCCGGGTCAGGGGCGTCGAGGTGAAACGCTCGTAGTGGCCGAGGTCGAGGTCGGTCTCGCTGCCGTCGTCGAGAACGTAGACCTCGCCGTGCTGGTAGGGGCTCATCGTCCCCGGATCGACGTTGATGTAGGGGTCGAGTTTCTGCATCCGCACCCGCAGGCCCCGTGATTCCAGGAGCATGCCGATGCTGGCGCTGGTGAGCCCCTTGCCGAGGGAGCTGACGACCCCGCCGGTCACGAACAGATGCCGCGTCATGCCTGGGCTCTCCTCCTCGCCTCCCTGCGTGCCGCGGTCGCTGCCGCGGTGGCCGCCCATCGACCGCCCGATTGAACCAGTGGCTTCCAGGGTGGTCAATCGCCCGCCCGCGCCCGCCGCGGTGTAGAGTGGGAGGATGACGATCCTGCCCGACGACATCACCGCCGCCCCGCCGCAGGCGACCGGGAACCTCCGGATCCGCAGCCTCGAGCCGCTGGTGCCACCGAGCCGGCTGGCGGCCCTCCTGCCGCTCGACAATGCCGCCACGGAGACGATCCTGGCGGGCCGGCGGGCGGTGGAACGCGTCCTCGCCGGCGCGGACCGGCGGCTGATCGCCGTGGTCGGTCCCTGCTCGATCCACGATCCCGAAGCCGCCCGCGACTATGCCCGGCGCCTGGCCGACATCGCCGGCCGGATCGCCGACCGGGTCCTCGTGGTGATGCGCGTCTACTTCGAGAAACCGCGGACCACCGTGGGCTGGAAGGGGCTGATCAACGACCCGCACCTCGACGATTCGTTCGACGTCGCCGCCGGGCTGCGCCTGGCCCGCGGGCTGCTCATCGAGATCGCCCGCCTCGGCCTGCCGACGGCGACCGAGTTTCTCGAGCCGATCACGCCGCAGTACATCGCTGACACGATCGTGCTCGGGGCGATCGGCGCCCGTACGACCGAGTCGCCGACGCACCGGCAGATGGCCAGTGGCCTGTCGATGCCCGTCGGCTTCAAGAACTCGACCGACGGGTCGCTCCAGGCCGCCGTCGACGCGATGCAGTCGGCCCGGGCACCGCACAGCTTCCTCGGCATCGACAACCAGGGGGGGACGTGCGTCGTCTCGACGCTCGGCAACCCCTGGGGGGTGCTGATGCTCCGCGGCGGCCGGTCGGGGTCGAACTACGCCCCCGAGTTCCTCCACGAGGCGCGCACGCGGCTCGAGGCGGTCGGGCTGCCGGCGCGGATGATCGTCGACTGCAGCCATGCCAATTCCGGGAAGGACCATCGCCGGCAGTCGATCGTGTGGCGCGACGTCCTCGCCCAACGCGTCGCCGGCGACCGCTCGATCGTCGGGATGATGCTCGAGAGCAACATCCACCCCGGCAGCCAGCCGGTGTCTGCCGATCGCGGGCGCCTCGCCTACGGCGTGTCGATCACCGACGGCTGCATCGGCTGGGACGAGACGGCGCTGCTCCTCGGCGAGGCCCATGCCGGCCTCGGGTCGGCCTCGTGACCGTGGTGTGATCGTCCCCGGTGGCGCGTTCGACACCACCCCACCGGCTGACTGCCGACCGTGCGGATCAGGCGGGCGATGACGGTCGCGGTCAGTTTGCCGGGCCACGATTGCGGGGCTAGTCTCGCCCTGAGGCGGAGAAGGCGGGGTGCTCGCGGCCGTGCGCGGGACCGGTTCCCTCTCCCCATGGTCCCCGCCCGACGCTTCCGCCATGACCAAGCCGGATGATTCGCCGGCCTTCGCCGCCGAAGCGGGGGAGCTGATCGGAAAGATCGGTCTGGAACTGGCCTTCGTCACCCCCGGGCAAGCGGCCTCGGCCGCAGTCCTCGACGACCTGTTCGCCGAATTGCTCGTCCTGCTCCCTGCCACGGCCCCGGCGGCACTGGTCGACGGCGTGACCGCCGCCGCCGAGCGCCTCGCCTCGGTCGCCGGCGGGGGCCAGCGTCCCTCGGCGGCGACGATCGCCCTGCTTGGCGACTGGCTGCCATGGTGCGAGGAGGCGATCGCCTCATGGAGCGCGGGGCGCACGATCACCCCCTGGGCTCCGCCCACTGCGGACGCGGGCGCTGCGGTGCCGGCCGAACCGGTCGCCGCGCGGCCGCCGGTGTCTCCCGCTCCCTCTCCGCCGCCTGTCGCGCCCCCGGCCGCCCTCCCCGACCTGCCCGAGATGGCGGTCGACGTCGTGCCGCCTGACGCCGACCCCGACCTCCTGCCGCTGTTTTGCGCCGAGGCAGAGGATCTGCTCCGCGAGATCGAGCAGGGTGTGCTGGTGCTGGAGACCGATCCGACCGATGGCGCGCAGCTCGCCGCGCTGTTCCGCGCGTTTCACACGTTCAAGGGGAACGCCGGGGTGATGAAGCTCGGCGTGATCCAGCAGCTCACGCACGAGATCGAGTCGCTTCTTGACGGTGCCCGGCGTGGGCAGCTCGTCCTCGGCCGCGAGGCGATCGGCGTGATCCTCGCCGGGGCGGATGTCCTCGAGCGGTTCGTCGCCGAACTGGGGGCCCAGGCCGCGGGGAGCCGCCCCCGCGGGGCACTGTCGCTCCCCGTTCCGGCGGTCATCGAGGGGGCGCGGCTGGCGATGCTCGCCGCCCCGTCGGCTCCGTCGGCCGCTCCCGCCGTGGCGGCCGTGCCGCAGGTTGCCGCAGCCGTCGCGCCGCAGCCTGCCGCGGCCGTCGCGCGCGGCGGCGCGGCTCCGCCACCTGCGGCCACTGCCGTGCCGGCCGTGCCCGCGCCCGCGGTCGTCGTGCCGGAGCCGCAACCCGCTGCGGCACCAGCTCCCGGGCGCGCCGCGTCCCGCGCTGCCGGCGGGGCGATCGTCCGCGTCGACACCCACAAGCTCGACAGCCTCATCGATCTGGTCGGCGAGCTGGTCATCGCCCAGTCGATGGTCGTGCAGCATCCCGACATGGTGGCATCGGGTGACTCCGACCTGTCGCGTGCCGTGGGCCAGCTCCGCGGCATCACCTCCGACCTCCGCCGGACGGCGATGGCCCTGCGGATGGTGCCGATCAGGGCGACGTTTCAGAAGATGGCGCGCCTCGTCCGGGATCTGGCCGTGCAGCAGGGCAAGGAGATCCAGCTCGTGCTCGAGGGGGAGGATACGGAGCTCGACCGCACCGTCGTCGACGACCTCTCCGATCCACTCGTCCACATGATCCGCAACTCCGCCGATCACGGGATCGAACCGCCTGAGGAGCGCGCCCGCGCCGGCAAGCAGCGCTGCGGGACGATCACGCTCCAGGCGTTTCACCAAGGGGGCTACATCGTCATCCGGATCGCCGACGACGGCCGCGGACTGTCCCCCGAGCGGATCCGGCGCAAGGCGGAGGAGCGGGGCATCGTGTCCTCGACCGCGGCCCTCGACCGCCGCGAGATCCTCGAGCTGATCTTCGCCCCTGGTTTCTCCACCGCCGAGACGGTCACCGACCTGTCGGGGCGCGGCGTCGGAATGGACGTGGTGCGGCGGACGATCGCCGGCCTGCGCGGGAAGATCGAGATCGATTCCTCGGTCGGCTCCGGGACGACGTTCACGCTCTCGGTACCGCTGACACTGGCGATCATCGAGGGGCTGCTCGTCGGTGTCGCCGGGGAGCGCTACGTGATCCCCACGCTGTCGGTGCGCGAGAGTTTCCGGCTCCAGCCCGGCATGGTGAGCACGGTCCATGGCCGCGGCGAAATGGTCATGGTCCACGGCCGGCTGATGCCGCTGTTGCGGCTGCGTGGCCGCCTTGGCACCGCAGCCGAGGCGACAGCGTCGCGCGCGGCCGGCGCGGACGACGGGGTGGTCGTCGTCGTCGAAGCGGGGGCAGACGTCCGCTGCCTTCTCGTCGACGAACTGATCGGCAAGCAGGAGGTCGTGATCAAGGACCTCGGGGAGATCTTCCGTGACCGCACCGACTTCGCCGGCGCGGCGATCCTCGGCAACGGTCGGGTGGGGTTGATCCTCGACGTGGCGGCGCTGGTGCAGCTCCGGGGACGGCAGGGGGAGGCGGCCGCCTGAACCGCGGCCGGGAATCATGACCGACAGGGAACCGGATGCCCAGGCGGCTGCCGCGCCGGGGAAGTACCTCACCTTCACGCTCGGCGACGAGTCGTACGGGATCACCGTCGCTGTCGTCCGGGCGATCATCAAGCTCTGCCCGATCACGCCGGTCGCCGGCATGCCGCCGTACGTCAAGGGGGTGATCAACCTCCGCGGCAAGGTGATCCCCGTCGTCGACCTGCGGACGCGCTTCGGCCTACCGCCGCGGGCCGACGACGAACGGACGCTGGTGATCGTCACCGCCCTGCCGACCCTCTCCGGAGGCGCGCGGTTGCACGGCGTGATCGTCGACCGCGTCGACGAGTTGGCGACGTTCACCGCCGCCGACATCGAGCCGACTCCCGACTTCGGCGGAGCCATCGACATCCGCTTCATCCAGGGCATGGCAAAGTCCGGCGACCGGGTCACGGCGCTGGTCGACCTGGAGGGCATCGCCGCGGCCGAGATCGCCGCCCCGGGCCCCGAGCCGATCGCCCCGCGTGCCACGCCCGCATCCCCCGCCTGACACCCTCCTCCCACCCCGCTGGAACGTCGCCATGATCACCTGGACCATCCCCCGCCGCCTCGCCGCCGCGTTCACCGTGCTCGTGCTGCTGACGCTCCTCCTCGGCCTGGCCGGGCTGTGGCGCTTCGTCACCCTCGCCGACCGGATCACGAGCCCGAAGGATGGTCTCGCCGCCAACATCATCCCGTCGATCGCGACCCTCAACGAGATCAGCACGCTGACTACGAGGGTCCGTCGCGTGGCGCAGCGGAGCATCGGGTTCGAGAAGGGCTCGGCGGAATTCCAGGCGGAGGTCGCGGCACTCGACAAGGCCCGGGCCGACGGCGACGCCTTGTGCGGAAAGTACGAGGCGATGATCTCCGACGACCGGGATCGGGAACTGTTCACGAAGGCCGCGAGCGCCCGCAGCAAGCTGCTCGCCGAGGTCGATGCGATGATGGAGTTGATCAGGGAAGGCAAGGCGAGCGACGCCGGTTCGGCTCTCATCACCAAGGTCGACCCGGTCCTCGAGCGGCTCCTCGATGCTTATCGTGAATCTTCCGAATACAACAAGTCGTTCGCTGAGCGTGTCGCCAGCGACGCGACCGCTGCCGTGCGGCAGGGCTACTGGCTGCTCGGGTCGGGGATGGCGCTTTCCGCCTTGCTCGGCGCACTCTTGGGATGGCTGAGCAGCCGCGGGGTCAGCCAGGCGCTCGGGGGCGTGAGCGCGTCGCTCGAGAAGGGGGCGGCCCAGACGAGTGCCGCCGCCGGACAGCTCTCGTCGGCCAGCCAGGAGCTCGCCGCCGGCGCCAGTGAGCAGGGGGCGAGCGTCACCGAGACCAGCGCCGCACTCGAGGAGATGTCGGCGATGATCCGCAGCACCGCGGGCAACGCCGAGAAGGCGAAGGCCTTCGCCGGCCAGGCGCGGGCCGCCGCCGAGACGGGGGTGCGGACGATGGCGGAGATGACCGCGGCGATGCGCGCCATCGAGCAGTCGAGTGCCGACGTCGCCAAGATCGTGAAGAACATCGACGAGATCGCCTTCCAGACCAACATCCTCGCCCTCAACGCCGCCGTCGAGGCGGCCCGCGCCGGTGAGGCCGGGGCCGGGTTCGCGGTCGTCGCCGACGAGGTCCGCTCGCTCGCCCAGCGCAGCGCCGCGGCGGCCAAGGAGACGGCGTCGCGGATCGAGACGGCGATCGCCAACAGCCGCCAGGGCTCGGCCAACTCGGCCCGGGTCGGCGAGTCGCTCGAGGAGATCGTGGACAAGGTCCGCTCGGCCGACGGGCTGGTCGCCGAGATCGCCACCGCGGCGCGCGAGCAGGCCCAGGGGATCGACCAGGTGACGCTGGCGATGACCCAGATGGACAAGGTCACGCGCGACACCGCCGCGACCGCCGCCGAGAGCGCGGGTGCCGCCGAGGAGCTATCCGGGCAGGCCCGGGGCCTCGAGGACACGATTCGCTTCCTCCGATCGCTGATCCGCGCCGACGTGGTCTCCCCGGCCCCGGCCGCACCGGCGGCCCGCAGCCTCGCCACTGCGCCCGCGGCTCACGGACGGGCGCGACTGTCTCCACTTCCACGACAACTGCCGGCGCCGCGGATCCCGATGCCGAGCGATAACCGCGCCGCCGTCGACGCCGAGGATCGGCACTTCACCGAGTTTTGACCGTCGCAGTGCCCCGGTGGGGGTTCCGGTGCGCGCGGAAGCGCGCCGTTCCGCCGGCCGGTGCGTAGGATCGCTACGGAGGCACGACGGTGGCGAGGAAGGATTCCGCGACGATGGTCGGACCGGTTGAAATCCTGCTGACGCCGGAGGCGTTCGCCTGGCTCTCCGAGCTGATCTACCGGCGCAGCCGGATCTGCCTCGGCGAGGACAAACGCGTGCTCCTCGCCAGCCGCCTCGGGCAGCGGCTCCAATCGCTCGGCCTGGCGACCTACGAGGACTACTGCCACCTGCTGGCGGCCGCCGGTGACGACGAGGTGGCGGAGTTGATCGACCTCGTGTCGACCAACCACACCCGGTTCTTCCGTGAACCGGTCCACTTCGAGCTGCTCCGCGGGATCCTCCCCGACCTCGCCCGAAGGGCGCTCGGCGCGGGGCGGTCGCTGTCGCTGTGGAGTGCGGCCGCCTCGTCGGGTGAGGAGGCCTACTCGATGGCGATCGTCCTCGCCGAATCGGCGGCGGAGCGCCCGGCGGTGGGATGGACGATCGAGGCCTCCGACATCTCACGGCGGATGCTCGACCGCTGCCGGATGGGGATCTACGAGCTCAAGCGACTCCAACTTCCGGACGGTGCCTGGCGCGGCCGCTACTTCCTCCGCGGGTTCGGCGAACGGGAGGGATTGGCGCGCGTCAAGCCGGCACTGCGCCGCCGGCTCTCGGTCCGTCAGGTGAACCTGTTCCAGGACCGCTATCCCGTTCCCCCGGGACAGGACGTGATCTTCTGCCGCAACGTGATGATCTATTTCGATCAGCCGTCGCGGGCCGCGCTGCTCACCCGGCTCACCGAGCAGCTCGCTCCCGGGGGGTACCTGTTCGTCGGGCACACCGAGAGCCTCACCGGGATTCCCCACACGCTCGAATCCTGCGGGCCGAGCGTCTACCGGAGGCCCGGGTGACCCGGTCGGCATCGATGCCCACTGCCCCTCCCCAGCCACCGGCGCGGATCAAGGTGCTCGTCGTCGATGACTCGGCGCTCGTCCGCGAGGCGATCAGCGCGGCGTTGTCGCGCGATCCGGCGATCGACGTCGTCGGTACCGCTTGCGATCCCTACGTCGCCCGCGAGAAGATCCTCCGCCTCGATCCCGACGTGATCACGCTCGACATCGAGATGCCACGGATGGACGGGCTGACGTTCCTGCGGATCCTCATGAAGCACCACCCGCTGCCCGTGGTGGTGGTCAGTTCGCTGGCCCAGCAGGGGTCACAGGTGGCGCTGGAGGCGCTCGAAGCCGGCGCCGTCGACGTGCTCGCCAAGCCGAACGGCACGATGTCGGTCGGTGATCTGGCCGGCCGCCTCGCCTACCATGTCAAGGCCGCGGCGGCGGCGGGGAGCGGCCTGGCGGCCCGGCGCCGTCGTTCCACCGGCGACGCCGCGGCGCTGCCGCCGGCGACGGCCTCTGTCTCCGCCAACGATCCGCGGCAGTTGGTCGTGATCGGTGCCTCGACCGGTGGCGTCGAGGCGCTGCGGCAGGTCCTCCCCCGGCTGCCCACCGGGTTGCCACCGATCGCCGTCGTCCAGCACATCTCGGCGACCTTCTCCGCGGCGGTCGCGGCCCGCCTCGACGAATTGGCGGCCATCCGGGTCGTCGAGGCGGTCGACGGCATGCGGCTCGAGCCCGGCTCGTGCGTCATCTCCCCCGGCGACGTCCATCTGGCCGTGACCTGGCAGGGGGATGCCCACCGCGTGAAGCTCGTCCACAGCCCGCCGATCCACCACTGCCGTCCCGCGGTCGACGTGCTGTTTCGCGCCGCGGCCGAAGCCGGCGGCGCGCACGTCGTCGGCGTGCTCCTCACCGGCATGGGAAGCGACGGCGCGCTGGGGATGGAGGCGATCCGGCGTGCCGGTGGGCGGACGATCGCCGAGGCCGAGAGCAGTTGTGTCGTATTCGGCATGCCCCGGGCCGCGATCGAGCGCGGGGTCGTCGATGCGGTCCATCCGCTCCGCGAGATTCCCGCCGCGATCGTCCGTGCGGTCGGGGCGCGGGCGTGGCCATCGGCCGCGGCCCGGGGCTGAAACTGCCGTCGCGTCGCGGCGCGGTTTTTCCTACCCTCGCCCAACCGCTTTTCCCCGCGAGGCATTCCCATGTTTCCTTCCGTCCCGCCCCGCTGCCGGCCGCTCGGGCCAGTCGCCGCCCCGGTGTTGCCCCTGGTCGTCTGCTCCGCCATGGCGCTTGCGATCGTCGCGCTGCCCGCCGCCGGCCAGCAGCCGTTTCCCACGGCCGCGCCGGTCGCCGCCCAGCCGGCCGTGTTTGGCCAGGCCCCGGTCGCCTTCGGGCAGCAGGAGGTGGAGACGGTCGTCGGGGCGCGCAACGCGCTCGAACAGTTCAGCGGCCTGGCGATCGAGTCGATCCCGCCGGCGATGCTGACGGCCGCCGAGGGGGTCGCGATCTTCCCCAACATGATCAAGGGAGGGTTCATCTTCGGCGTCAATTACGGCCGCGGCGTGCTCCTCGTCCGCCGTCCCGACCGCACCTGGAGCGCGCCGGTGATGGTGACGATGGGGGGCGGCAGCGTCGGCTTCCAGGCCGGCGTCCAGGCTGCCGACATCGTGCTCGTGTTCGCCACGCCGCGGAGCCTGCAGGGGATGCTCGCCGGCCAGAAGGTGACGCTCGGCGCCGACGCCTCGATCGCCGCCGGCCCTGTCGGCCGCACGGCCAACGCCGGCACCGACGCCCGGCTCGGGGCGGAGATCTACTCCTATGCCCGCAGCCGGGGGCTGTTCCTCGGTGTCTCGCTCGGCGGCAGTGACCTGTCGGTCGACAACAATGCCAACGCCCAGTTGTACGGTCGCTTCGGCGTCACCACGGCCGACGTCTTCAACGGCAATGGCATCGCCCTCCGCCCCGAAGTCCAGCAGTTGATCACCGACCTCAATGTTCGCTCCCACGCCGTGCCCGTCGCGCCGGCGGCGGCGCCGACCGCTCCGGCGACCGCCACGCCGGTGGCCCCGGGGCCGGCCGCCCCGCTGGTTCCGATCACTTCCGCGCCGGCTCCGGCGACGCTGTCGCCGCCGGTCGCGCCCCCGGTGGTGCCGATCAACCGCTGACGGCGCTCAGGCCGGTCGCGGGCAGGTCGCCTTGAGCCAGCGCCGCCGCAGCCGGCGCTTCACGCTCCGGACCACGGCTGGAATCCGGTCGATCCCGAGGGTCCGCGCCGGCCCGCGCTGCCGGGCGACGGGCACGACCGGCGTGGCGAAAACCCGCGCGAACTGATCGAGGACGCGCTCCAGGTCGACGCACGCGGGCACCCGGTTGCCGCGCAGCCACGGTGTGGCGAGCAAGCGGGCGTGAAGGTCGGGATCGCGGTCGACGGCGATCACCCGCTCGATCAGGTCGTCGAGCGACGGCGAGTCGTGGGCGGAGAGGAAGCTCCGGGTGTCGAAGTCGCGGCCGACGAGTGGATCGCCCCAGTAGATGGGGATCGAGTCGACGAGCATCGGCTCCATCACCTTCTCGGTGGTGTACCCGGGGGTCGACTCGTTCTCGAAGGCGATCGTGAACTTCGACTCGGCGATGAACGCCATCTTGTCGGCGACCCGTCCGCCGACGGTGTTGAACAGCCGCCCGCCCGAGTCGACGGGCCGGTAGCGGCACAGGCGCCGGAAGAAAGCGTTGCGCACCGGGCAGAGCGGGTTGGAGACGACGAACGAGCAGAACCGCGTCTTCGCGGCGACGAGGGCGGCCGGATCCCGATCGGGGCGGTGGACGAGGCGCGAGGGATCGCCGTACAGGCCCCACAACGGGAGCCGGAAGTGGCGCGGGTGGGGTCGCGGATCGAACGAGAACGCCCAGTCGCACTCGGTCCAGTCGGGGGGCTCGTTCTCCCCGGTGTAGAAGATCTTCACGCAGTCGTGGCGGCGATGGTCGTGGCGCGCGCGGCCGATCCGCGAGTAGATCAGCCACTCCGGCCGGTCGACGACCTCGATCGCGAACCGCCGCGACAGCAGCCGCGTGAAGTAGTTGTCGTGGGGATCGAAGTCGTCCCAGAAGCCGCAGAAGCCGATCCGCACGGGGTCCGTCGTGGGAGCTCCGGTGGTAGCCGGAGCCGCCGATTGCCCCGGCCACCGGGCGTCGTCGATACTTTCCCGGTGCTCACCCGCTCGTGCCATCGATGGACCCCATGGAACACCAGCTACCGCCGATCCCCGACGGCGCCGAGGCGTCGTTCTACCGGGTCACGTACCGAAATCGCCTGTCCTTGGCCAACCGCCTCGGTCGGATCGCCTGGGGCATCGTTCACGCGATCCTCTTTCGAACGACCCCCGCGCCGCTGTTCGGGTGGCGGCGGTTCCTCCTGCGGGCCTTCGGTGCCCGTCTTGCCGCCGATGTGCATGTGTATCCGACGGCGCGGATCTGGGCGCCGTGGAACCTGTCTATGGAGCGCGGCAGCTGCCTTGGGCCCGAGGTCTACTGTTACAACGTGGCCCCGGTCCACCTCGGGATCGATGCCACCGTCAGCTACCGCGCTTTCCTGTGCTGCGCCAGCCACGACATCCACGACCCCGACCGTCCACTCATCACCGGACCAATCCATCTGGCACGGGGTGCCTACGTGTTCGCCGACGCGTTCATCGGGATGAACGTCACGCTGCACGAGGGCGCGGTCGCGGCGGCCCGCGCCGTCGTCGTCAAGGACGTGGCGGCGTTCGAGATCGTCGGCGGCAATCCGGCCCGGGTGATCGGCACGCGACGACTCCCCCCGCCGGGCTGACTTGCGACCGGGGCAGATCCCCCGCGGTCTCGCGACCGGTCTTTCCGGCCGGAGGTCAGGGCCGAGGTCGGCTTGACACGACCCCGGCGAGCGGGAGATCCTCGATCGGTCCGAGATGTCGTGGCGCCCTCTCCGTGCTCGAATGTTCTCCCCCGTAGGCCTCCGCAGATGATTCTCGTCACCGGCGGAGCCGGTTTCATCGGCACCAATTTCATTCTCGGGTGGCTCGCCCGGAATGACGAACCGGTCATCAATCTCGATCTGGTCACGTATGCCGGGAATCCGGCGAACCTCACCTCCCTCAATGCCGATCGGCGCTACCGCTTCCAACGCGGCGACATCGCCGATCGGGAATTGGTGTCGGGCCTGCTGCGTGAGTCGGCGCGCGACGGTGACGCGATCCGCGCGATCGTCCATTTCGCCGCGGAGAGCCACGTCGACCGGTCGATCCATGGCCCCGAGGCGTTCGTCCAGACCAACGTGGTCGGGACGTTCCGGTTGCTCGAAGCGGCACGGGCCCACTGGTCGGCGCTGCCCCCCGGCCGGCGCGAGCGGTTCCGGTTCCTCCATGTCTCCACCGACGAGGTCTATGGATCGCTCGCCACCACCGACCCGCCGTTCCGTGAGACCGACCGTTACGAGCCCAACAGCCCCTATTCGGCCAGCAAGGCGGCGTCCGACCACCTCGTGCGCAGCTACCACCACACCTACGGCCTACCCGTGGTGACGACCAACTGCTCGAACAACTACGGTCCCTACCAGTTCCCCGAGAAGCTGATTCCGCTGTGCATCCACAACGCGTTGGCCGGGAAGCCGCTGCCGATCTACGGCGACGGCAGGCAGATCCGCGACTGGCTGTACGTCGAGGATCATTGCCTGGCGATCGAGCGGGTGCTCGAGGCAGGCACCGAGGGGGAGACGTACAACGTCGGCGGCTGGAACGAACAGGCCAACATCGACGTCGTCACCACGATCTGCGGAATTCTCGACGAGGAGCGGCCGCGAGCTGGGAACGCACGACACGCGGACTTGATCACGTTCGTCAAGGATCGGCCGGGGCACGACCGGCGCTACGCGATCGATGCCGGCCGGATCGAGCGCGACCTCGGGTGGCGCCCGCGCGAGACGTTCGCCACGGGCATCCGCAAGACGATCCGCTGGTACCTCGACAACGAGGCGTGGGTCGCGAGCGTCGTCAGCGGAGCCTACCGGGAATGGATCGACCGGCAGTACGGCGCCCCGGGGCGAACGTGACCGGCCTCCGGCCCGGTGGATGAACAATGAAAATCGTGATCCTCGGCAGCCAGGGGCAGGTCGGCGGTGAATTGGGCTCGGCACTCGCGCACCTTGGCAAGATCGTCGCCCTCGGCCGGCACGAGTGCGATCTCTCCGTTCCCGGCCGGGGCGCCGCGGTGATCGCGGAGCAGCGCCCCGATGTCGTCGTCAACGCGGCGGCCTACACGGCGGTGGACCGCGCCGAGGCGGAGCCGGACCTCGCGCACCGGATCAACGCCGATGCGGTGGCCGAAATCGCCACTGCCGTCGGGAGTCGAGGTGGCCTGTTGATTCACTATTCGACCGACTACGTCTTCGATGGCACCAAGCCGGGGCCGTATCGCGAGGACGACCCGACGGCCCCGCTCGGCGTCTACGGGCGGACCAAACTGGCCGGTGAGCGGGCGGTGCTGGCCTCGGGGTGCCGGCACGTCGTGTTCCGCACCAGTTGGGTGCACGCGGCGCGGGGCACGAACTTCATCCGCACGATCCTCCGGCTCGCCGCCGAGCGCGACACCGTTCGCGTGGTCGACGACCAATTCGGCGCCCCCACCGGCGCGCCCCTGATCGCCGCGGTCACGGCGCGGGCGATCGAGCGTTTCGGTGCGGGGTCGGCCGCCACCCCTGGGCTCGTTCACCTCGCGGCTGCCGGAGCGGCGTCGTGGTACGAGGTCGCCCGCTTCGCGCTTGCCGAAGCGGCACGGCGTGGGGCCCGATTGCGGGTGTCGGCCGAGTCGGTCGTGCCGATCGGCAGCGCCGACTACCCCACCGCCGCTCGGCGCCAGGCCAATTCACGTCTCGACACGGAGCGGCTGAGAACCGTGCTCGGCCTCGCGCTTCCACCGTGGGAAGATGGCGTCCGCGAGACCGTGGCGGCGATCGTGGCCGAGGCGGGCCGCGCGGCCGTGGCGTGAGGAGGCGACGGAGATGGAACGCAGGGGCATCATCCTCGCCGGCGGCGCGGGCACGCGTCTCCATCCGCTGACGCGCGTCGTCTCGAAGCAGTTGCTGCCGGTCTACGACAAGCCGATGGTCTACTACCCGCTGGGCGCGCTATTGCTGGCGGGGATCCGCGAGATCCTCCTGATCTCAACCCCCGAGGACACGCCGCGGTTCCGCGAGTTGCTCGGCGACGGCGCCGAGTGGGGGCTGTCGCTCGACTACGCGGTGCAGCCCCGGCCGGAGGGCCTTGCCCAGGCGTTCTTGATCGGCGATGAATTTCTCGCCGGCCGGCCATCGGCCCTCGTCCTCGGCGACAACATTTTCTATGGCCACGATCTCGCCGGCCGGCTCCGGAATGCCGCCGGGCGGAGCCGGGGGGCGAGCGTGTTCGCCTATCCAGTGGCTGATCCGGAGCGGTACGGTGTCGTCGAATTCGATGCCGAGGGCCGGGCAGTGAGCATCGAAGAAAAGCCGACGCGGCCTCGCAGCCGGTATGCGGTGACCGGGCTCTACTTTTACGACGAGCAGGTGGTCGACATCGCCCGGGGCATCCGCCCCTCGGCCCGCGGGGAACTGGAGATCACCGACGTCAACAAGGAGTATCTGTCGCGCGGCGAATTGAACGTCGAGCTCCTCGGCCGTGGCGATGCCTGGCTCGACACCGGCACGTTCGACAGCCTGATCGAGGCCGCGCAGTTCATCCAGACGCTCGAACGCCGGCAGGGGCTGCGGATCTGCTGTCCCGAGGAGATCGTGTGGCGGGCCGGCTGGATCGATGACGGGCAGCTCCGCCGCCTGGCGCGGGCGCTCGGGAAAAGTGGGTACGGCGATTATCTGCTCTCGATCCTCGACGATCCGGAGGTTCGCCGCCCGGGTGGGGTGAATCGATGAACATCGTTCCCACCGCGATCCCCGACGTCCTCGTCATCGAACCACGGGTGTTCGGCGACGATCGTGGGTTCTTCTTCGAGAGCTTCAACCACCGCGCGTTCGCGGCGGCCGTCGGCCGCGACGTGCCATTCGTCCAGGACAACCACAGCCGCAGCGTGGGCGGCGTGCTCCGCGGGTTGCACCTTCAGGACCCGCATCCCCAGGGCAAACTGGTCCGGGTGGCGGTCGGGGCGATCTTCGACGTCGCCGTCGACATCAGGCCCGACTCCCCGTCGTTCAAGCGCTGGGTCGGGGTCGAGCTGTCGGCCACGAACCGCCGGCAGATCTGGGTTCCCCCGGGCTTGGCCCACGGATTTTTAGTGATTTCCGACGTCGCCGAGTGTCTCTACAAGACGACCGACTACTACGCGCCGCAGGCCGAGTGGACGCTCGCCTGGGACGATCCTGCGATTGGCATCGAGTGGCCGCTCGCCGGGCCGCCGATCCTCTCCGCCAAGGATGCCGCCGGGCTGTCGCTCGACGTCCTGGTGACCCGCCGTGCTCACGTGACGGCTTCCTCGTAAACCCGTAATGTCTCATCTACCATCCGATCAGCGGCGAACCTCTCGCGGGCGAACGTGATCGAGCGTTCGCGCATACTCTGAAACAGGACCGGGTCGGTGATCAGCGCGCCGATTTTGTCGGCCAAGGCGATCGGGTCATCGAACGGAACGATGAACCCGGTCTCGCCGTCGATGGTGGTGTCCCGGGCCCCGGCAGCGGGAGTCCGCACCTGGACGACGCCGCAGCTCATGCCTTCCGCGACGACCAGCCCGAAGCCCTCTTGGCGGCTAGGCAGGGCACCGACATCCGATGCCCAGAGGATGTCCCGTGGGTTGCTGTGGCCGAGAAGGTGCATACGGTCCGCTACGCCACGTTCAACGGCCCGCGCCATGAGCTCGGCCTTGTACTGGACCTGGTTGTGATGCTCGCCGGCGCACAGGATCTCGATTGGGTATCCGCGCTGCTTCAGCAACCCCGCAGCATCGACGAGAACGTCATGTCCCTTGCGATAAACGTACTGACCGATCAGGCACACCACCCATGAGTCCGGTGGCAAGCCGATTTTTTCCCGGGTGATACGCCGCTCCTCGCCCGTCGGTGGACGACAGAACGTGTTGTCAATTGCGTAGCGGACCAGCCGGATTCGACCGGGGGAAATGCCGATGGTCTGCTGGAGAAAGTCGATCATTTCCGAGCTGATCGCGATCGACCGGCTGCCATAGGCTCGCGGAAAAAAGCGGTTGACGAGCCGCCCGACACGGAGTTTTTCGGGTTCCCCGGAGTCCCCGTGGATACAGGAGACGAGTGGCACCGGGTTCCGTCGCAGGGCGTTGCAGAGACTGTACAAACCGGCCATCTGCCCGGAATTCGCCTGGACGACATCGGGCTGGAGTTCATCGACGATCGAATTGATCAATCTCAAGACTCCGAATGCATCGCGAAGGGCGAATGGATTCCAGAGGCGGCGGTAGGAAGGCAATCCTCCCGAGAGCTGCCGGACAATGAATCCTTCACGTTCGAACCAGTCGCGATCGTAGGTCCCCCCGACACCGAACGCCGCGACGCCGACACGGATTCCCCGGTCAATGAGCCCACGTCCGAGTGTACGCATGTAATGCGACACCCCGTATACGTTGAGATTACCGGATAACTGGAGAACACTGCGAATCATTCAGCCCCCTGTGCGCGGATGAGCGGAGGACCCACTGTCGACGTGAGTGGTCGTTCGCAAACCGAGGCCTTCCAACATGATCGATAGTCCCGTACGTGTCGACTGGGGATGAACGAATCCCGTTTCCAGCAACCGGTCGCACGGAAAGTAACCGGGTTTCGTCGCCGCTTTGACTCGTGGTGACGAGAGTGGAGGGTCGATTCCGGTGAGCCAGCCCACGGCGTCGGCGACCGGCGCTGCGACGCGGGCGACCCATAACGGCACCGACCTCGGCGATGGCGCCCCGGTGAGGTCGGCGACGAGGGCGGCTAATTCAGCGATCGTGTGGCCTTCCTGGTCCGCGACGTTGTACACCGCGCAGCCAAGTCGAGTCGGGGAGGCGACGTGGAGGATCGCCGCCACCAGGTTGTCGCGGGAGACGATCGATTTTCTCGCGGCACCGTTCCCGATCAGGCTCGGCTGACCACGGGCCACGCGACGCGCGAAGTTGACGAGATTGGAGCCCCCGTCCGGACCATAGACCGGCGCTGGACGGAGAATCACGGCACTCCGGCCGGGAACGGAGTCCACCCAGGCCCGCACGGCGGCCTCGGCACGAGCCTTCGAGGCGCCGTACGGCTCGCAGGTTTCCGGGGCGGCTGCTTCAGTGATCGGTCCGGCTGATCGCTTCACTGCCATGACGGAGCTTATGAAAATGAAGCGTTCGATACCGGACCGCGCTGCCCACTCAAGCCAGGCCTCCGTGCCCTGCACGTTGACACGATAAAGATCGTTGGTGTCGTTGCCTCGAGGCCCGGCGGACTGCCGAACCTCGAGGTGGACGATCGCATCGGCCGGCGGGCTAGCCGGCGTCGATCCGAGGAGATCGGCTCGGCTCCGTGCGATCCATCCGCCGGGAACATTCTCCGGTGGACTGCGCCCGATCGCCATCCCGGTGTGGCCGCACCGCGCGGCTGTCGCAAGGAGACAGCGCCCGACGAACCCACTGGCACCGGTGATCACCAGCCGCATCGATGGTACACTCCCTCGATCAGATGGTGGTCCATTCAGGACGCTAATTCCTCGATCCAGCGGGCGAAGGCCGGGTAGATCCGCTCCCGGTCGAACCGACGCGACGCCATCGCCCGTGCGCCGTCGCGGCATCTCTTCATCCATTCCCTATCAAGCGCCAGACGCGTGATCGCATCGGCCAACGACGCCGCGTTCCCCGCGACATAGTCGAGCCCGGCTTCGTATTCCATGATCAGGTCGGACAATTCACCCGGCAGCCCGTTGACGATCGCCAAGCCGGCAGCTGCATAGTCCGCTGCCTTGTACGGGACGGCGACCCGTGACGAGGGCTTCACGAGGACCAACCCGACGTCGCACGAGTCGAGAAGGCGGGCGTAGGCGCGGCGATCGAGAAGGCCGTGCACGACGACCTCCGTCTTCCCACCGATCCGTTCGGCGGACGAGCGGAGGTGATGATCGAGGCTCCCGGTGCCGGCGACGTGAAGCTCGGTCAAGGCGGGGCCCGTCGCGAGCAGCCGCGCTGCGGCGAGGAGGGTGTCGAGGTCCTGGCTACGCTCGAGCGTTCCCGTGTAGACGCAGCGCAGTGGCTCCGGCACCGTCACGGGGCCGCGCTCCTCGTCGGGATGCCGACGGGGAGGCGGCGTGAACTCCTCGACGTACGCCCCGAGGTAGCAGACATGCGTCGCCGTGCCGGGCTCGAGCTCACCACGGACGGCTTCGAGATATGTCGCCGTCGATGAAGAAACCGCATCAGCGGCCGCCAGGATTCGCCGTCGCCGTTTGCGCATCGCGCCGAGCACGATCGGCGCGATCCACCGGACCAGCCACTCCGGTCCGGGCAGGAGGCGTTCGAAGGTCTCCGGCCACAGATCCATCAGGTCGACGACGACGTGTGCGTCGAGCCGCTTGCCGAGATCGAGAGCGGCTTCCGGGCCTTCCAGGGGTGGCAGGCTGGCAAGGATAACGTCGGGGCGCTCGAGGTGACCGGCAGCCATCTCCTCGGCAGCGATCCGCGTGATCTGACGACCGAAGTCGCGATGGCTCCACAGCCTGGCCAGCGACACGTTGCGGCGGTACGGGCGAACCGCGACCGCTCGGATCGAGAAGCCTTCGTCGGCAGCGATCGCCGTGGCGACGACACGCGATGCCTTCCGGCGGTGGCTCCAGGCGGCCGTCCACCAGGTGACATCGTGGCCGCGGCCGGCGAGGACGCGGGCGAGCGTCCAATAGCGGAGGGGTGGAAGACCCTCGCCGGGGACATCGTCGAACGGATTGACCAACCAGATCGACAGCGGCCGGGGCGTCAACTCCGCACGGGTCATGGCGAGAGCGTAGCACAAGCCGAGAGGGGGCACGAGGGGCAGGGCCGCTGCCCGTTCCACGCGCTCGGGACTGGTCCGTCAGTCCCAGTCGCCGAGCCGTTCGACATGGGCCGCAGATCCGTCCCGGAACCAGCCGTCGAGCTGGCTGATGTCCTTGAGCTGTTGGCCGCGGAGTCGGGAGACGACGAAGAACCGACAGGCCACCTCCGGGAGCGCCGTCATGTCGCCCCACAGCTTCTCGAACTGCGTCACGGGCAGGACGTCCTCCTGCCCGTGGCCCCAGCGGCGCTTGACATCTTTGAGCGTGACGTAGGTCGGCATGCGCCCTGCGAGTCGGCGGACGGCCGCTGTCACACGCGGGCCAGAGTCGGCGGTGGCCAGATCGTGCCGTGACAGCCCGAACAGTTCGAGGAGCCGGTCGATGTCGATCCAGGTCGAGAGCGTGTTGTAGTAGCGGAGGCGGAACTCGATCGCTTCGTCGGGCATCGCCAGCCCCTCGACGAGACGGGGGCGGCCGTCGACGCGGGCCAACCCGCCACCCCGATCCTCGATCCGCCGTGGGATGACCTCCACGCCGAGGCACGCGCCGCTGGCGATGTGCCGCCCGAGCAGCGCCGGATCGACGTCGGCACCGACGGTGTCGACGTTGTGGAGGAACAGCCAGCGGAGCTGCGGCCGATCGGCACACAGTTTCGCCAGCGTGCCGTTGAGCAGCATGTTGGGAATCTCGTACCAGTGGCCGACGGGGTGGAGACACTGGTGCGGAAGATTGGCCGTGTAATCACTCCCCTCGCCGGTCTGCCTGGCCCAGGCCGCCAGCGCCGCCTGCTGGCTGTCGCGCAGTTTCTGTTTCTGCTCGTCGAGGCGCTGGTGGGCAAGCTCCGTCCACGCGAACTCGAGGTCGCGCGTCATCGGCACCAAACGCAGGCCGACGGAGCGACCCGGTGAGAGCACCACCGGCAGGCCGGCTGCCGCGATCTGCCCGTGGGTGAGCCAACTGGTCGTGACGACGTGCGGCAGCGGCATGCCGTGGAGACGCCCGGTCCGCCGTGCCTTGGCGACATGGACCTCGAGGAAGCTGCGATGCCGCCCGGCCAGCCGGCAGAACGGATGAAGCGCCTTGACCACGCCGGCCCCCTGGGTCCAGCGGCTCCCGACTCCGGCCGCCAGCGAGACGACCGCCACCTCCCCGCGAGCCAACGCGTCCTGGCCGAGCGCGAGATGATCGCGATCAGGCTCCGGTGAATCCGCGATGTCGACGTCGCCGTCGGCGACGTCCTCGACGGTCACCGATGCCTGGAGCCGGTTGTGCGCCAGGCCGATCCGGCCGGCGATCAGGTCGGCGCGAATTCGCTCGTGCTGAACGTCGTCGAACCCCAACTCCGCGAGGAGCGTGTGGAGGTCGGCCGCAGTTCCGCTGCCGCCACCGTGGGGAAACAAGCGGTCGAAGAGAGCCTGGACGAGCCCGCCGAATGCCTCGTCGTTGCGGCACGCGGTACCGAAGGCCTCGATCTCGGCTCGGCGCGTCGGTGACAGGCGGGTGTGATCGGAGCGGATGAGGTCGGGAACCGTCAGCGAGTAATACCCGGGCGGCATCAGGCCGGCGGTGCCGTCGCGCCGCAGTTCGCACCACGTGCCGCGATCATTGACGGCGAAATCGTAGACGACCGGTTCCATGGCGAACGGCAGCGCGGCATCGAGATTCCGCTTGGCCGTCGCCATGATTTCGGACAGCGCCGCCTGGGCTTCACACTTGACCCCGGGATCGACGATGAACCCCATCCCGCCCCCCGACATGCCGCCGAGCATCCAGAATCCCCAGAAGCGGTCGTCGAAACGGCGTTGCACCTCGGAGATCAATGTCTCGGTGTAAAGGTTGGTGGCCCAGGGAATGATCGTCTGGATCGGTCCGCGGAAGTTGCGCGTCGTGGCGGCGGCCACCCGGCGGATGTCCCCCGCCGCGACCCCGGCCACGATGTCGTCGAGGATCCGGCCGGCCTCCTGACGCGCCTCCCACTCGGCCTCGGAGCGGAGCAAGTACTTCTCCGTCACCATCTCGAGGATCGGGCCGACGTTTTGCGCCATGCCACCGTGGACGAGGACGAGCGACTCCTGGAGTGCACCGGCGATCGGGACCTGTTGATGGCGCGGGAGAAGACGGCCGCGGCTGGTGCCGAACTCCGGGTCTCCCTCCGCGGCGACCACCCCATGGATCAATTTCGCCGCCGGCCAGACTCCGCCGGAGTCCTGCCAACCGCCGCCGCTGCCGCCGAGCCATTCGCCGAGAATTGCCCGCGCCGCCACCAACCGTCGCTCGGGCTCGGTCAGGCCCCCGTCCAAGGCAGTCACCTGCCCAGTGGCCCGCATGCACACGGCGATCAATCCGGCGAGCAGATTGGTCGATACCGCGAGCCGTGAGCCCTTCGGGATCCCGTTGACGTGGCTGACCAGTTCCACTCCCCGCCCCGGTCCGGCGAGTTGTTCGAGCAACTCGCGCAGGCAGATGCCGGAGCCCTCGACCCCGGGGGGCACGACCCCGGCGGCGATCACCGCCGCCTTGAGCAACCCGAGATAGTCGCGTCCGAATGCGAAGATTTCGGTGATGTCGCTGATCTCGGCGGTCGCGCCGAGATCGACGCTCGTCAGCCGGAGCACGGGGCTGTCGATGACCCGGAACCACGCCTCGACCGGGGGCCGTGGGCAGGGATCGCGGCCGTGCACCGCCAGGTCGATCGAGATGTTGAGGACCCGCGCCCCCTCGGGAAAGTCCATGCCGAGGAAGAAGATGTCGCTCCACCCGGCGTGCGACAGGTCCATTCGCACAGGGGTCGATTCCCTGAGGACCGGAAACGTCCCGTCGGGCCCCGGAGCGAGCAACTCCGGGCGGATACGGAGCGGCTGCTCCCCCGGGTGTCCGATCCGGAACATCCACTGGTTGCCACGCAGGCTTCGCACGCTCCGCCTCACCTGGTCGGCGAGCGTCTGCAGGCCCAGCTCGCGGTACGCCGCCGCCAGGCAACTGGAGAGGGCGTCGGACGGGCCGCTGGTCCGCTGAGCCTCGAGAAACACCCCGATCGCCTCGGAGAACCGCCGCGCGAGCAGGTGCTCGTGACCGGCGTGGGGCACGAGCCCCGCTCCCCGGCCGAGGAGCAGCGGCGGCAGGTGGAAGCGGTGGATGGCGTAGAGGAAGAACAGCGCACGGACGCGGTGGTACAGGTTGGGGCTGGTGCGGCGGAAGTCGTCGAGGGCCTCGGCCTCCGCCAGCAGCGTGGCGAGGTCGGCCGTCGCACACAGGGCATCCACCGACCGGTTACGGATCGCCGGTTCGACGGCGGTGATCGTCGCGACGAGTTGGCTCGATCTCATGGCTGGCGTGCGAGTTGCTCGACGAGGAGGGACAGCACCTCGTCCCGGTCGGCGCCCACCAGCGCCAATGCCAGCTGCGCCGTGAACAGACCGTAGGTCGTGCCGAGGTTGTAGCGGCTGCCATCGACCTCGTACGCCAGGTAACGCTCACGCTCGGCGAGCAGGGCCAGGGCCGGCGACAACTGGCGATGGCCCTCGTCGGCGAGACCGTCGAGGAGCCCGAAGACCGTCGGCGGGAGGACGTGGATCCCGAAGAAACACAGGTAGTGCCCGGCGCGCAGCCCGGGCACGATCAGGTCCTGCTCGGCGCGGGTCGGCGTCGGCTTCTCGATCACCGTGGTGATCTCGTACAGCCGGTGGTCGCCGTGGCGTCTGCGCCCACCGACGGTGCCGAAGAACGGCAGCAGGTGTTCACGGGTCGACTGGACCGCCGAGACGGCGCACCCCTCGGTCCGTGCCACCGCCACGACCTGCTCGGCGCAGCAGCGGTCACCGCGGGCGACCGACAGATGATCGCCGACGAAATGGAGGAACGGCTCGTCGCCGACGAAGCGGCGGGCCCTGCCGATCGCGTCACCGTAGCCGAGCGGTTCGGCCTGCGGGATCAGCTCCAGCCGGCTCGCGGCCGTGCCAGCGGCGCGGCGGTATGCCTCTTCGCTCCCCGGCCGGACGATGACGGCGATCTCGCCGGCCCCGGCAGCGACGGCTTCGCCGATGACGATCGCCAGCGCGGTCTTCACCGTCCCGTCACGATCGACAAGCCGTTGGAGCGGCAGTTCGTGCTGGGCAGCACCGGCGGCAGTGATCACGGTGCGGCGGATGTTCATCGGGAAAGGCCGGGTGCGGAGGCGATGTCAGTCGAGCAACGCGGCCGCGAGCGCCGGTTCGTAGAGTTCGGTGAGGTGGCGAGCCGCGATCGTCTCCCAATCGTATTCCCTGCGCACCCATTCCGCACCCCGCTTCCCCATCGCGGCGAGATCCGCGGATCGAATCGTCGTCGCCACACGGAGGGCTCCAGCGAGCGCCGCTGTCGTCGGTTCGACCCACCAGCCGCAGCCGTGGTCGACGACACCCTGCCACGGTGCCGCCGTCGAGGCCACCACCGGCACTCCGGCCGACAGGGCCTCACCCACCACCAGCGAGAACGCCTCGGACCGAGACGGGAGGACGAAGAGATCCAGGCCAGTGAGGAAATCGCCGAGCTCCTCGCGCGCGACCGATCCGCGGAGCTCGACGAGGTGGTCGATTCCGAGGCTCAGGCACCGGCCGCGGAGCGTGGCCACATAGTCCGGATCGCCCGGCCCCGCCACGACCAGCCGCCAGCCCTCCGGCGCGACGGTCTTCCACGCGTCGAGCAGCGACTCGAGATTCTTGATCGGCAGGATCCGCCCCAGGCAGGCCGCAACGCGGGGAGCCCCCGGTCGGCGCTCGGAGCGGATGACCCCGGCGATCGGCTCGATCCCCAGCGGCAGTAATCGCGCGTGGCAGCCGGGGAACCGTCGTTCGAGCTCCTCGGCCTCGTCGGGTGACGTGGCATGGAGGGTGTCGGCATTGGCGATCATCCGCCGGACCGCGAGAGCCAGTGCGGCCTGCTTTCGCCACGGGCTCTTTCGGAGGGCGTCGCGGCGCAGCATCCCGTGCGGTGACACCGTCACGCCACAGCCGGCGGCTCGGGCGGCCGCCACGGCGGCGATCACGGGCAGCACCCACACTCCATGGGCGTGGACGACAAGCTGCCGGCCGCGCTGCCGTGCAGCGATCGCACGGCGGGCGACGATGTTGCGCACGGCCACCGCCGCCACGGCCTGCCCCTGAGGTGTCCACGAACGGCGAACGGCGTCCACCTCGACTCCCGAGAGGTAGTCCGGCGATACCAACGCGGGCGCCACGAACCGGGAGTATTGTCCGGTGATCGAAACGACGAGCCCGAGTCGCGATAGCCCACCGGCCAGATGGGCGACGCAGACCGGAATGCCGCCGTCGTCGTCGAGGGTGCTGGAGACGAGCACCACCTCAGGCGGGCGGAGGGCCGTGCCGTCACGGGGCTTCATCCCGGGTAGGGCAGGCCGACAGGGTGCGGTGCCATCCCGCGAATCGCCGGTCGGGCAGCGGAAAGCACCGCGTGCCGTGCCGCGCCGGCCGGCGCCTGCTGCTTCACCCAGGTCATTTCTCCGAACACATACGCAGCCGCCACCATGGCCCAGGCGAAGCCGCCCGATCCACCGGTTGAGAAGATCGACACTTCGGTCATCGTCGAACCCATGAACGTCATGAACATCACCAGAGCCGGCGTGTTGCGCTCGACAACGAACGTCAGCAGCAGCGATGCGATGAAGACGACGAAGAAAAACGCCCCGACGACACCGCCTTCCTCGAGAACTGCCGAGGGCAGAAAACCCTTCTCGGCCGGCGCCGTGAACAGCGTCGCGTTCTGGATGAAGAATTGGGTCTTCATGACCTGGAAGCCGATTCCGAATACGGGATTCTCGCGGAAGTTGGCCATGCTCTCTTCCATCTTCCCGACACGGGAAAAGACGACGGAGTTGATGTTCAATTCCAACTCGCCGGTGTCGCTCAACCGGCTGGACTTGTTGATGAACGTCACCAACGCGTTCCCGATCGCGTTATCCACCGCGATGTTGGCGATCACCAGCAGCACGAGTGCTCCGACCCCGACCACGACCGCCGTCGGCCGGCTGATGCTGACACGTCTGATCCATTTGGTGCGAACCGAAGTCGCGAGGAACGGAAAGAGCGTCAGCATCCCAAACGCCACGGAGACAAACGCGGTCCGGGATTTGGACCAGACCATGAACAGCAGCCATGCCGCCAGGAGAGGCCAGACGATCCAGCGGTTTCGATACCTCGTGAAGGTAAACACCATCACGAGCGCGACGACGAACATCGCTGCATAGCTTCCGTGGCAGTTCGGGTGGAGAAACGCGCCCCCGAAATGCGTCGATTGAACACCTTCTCGTACCTGGACGATCCCGCCATTGACGGCGATGGCAACGAGCGCCATCACGGTCGATGCGATGATCAACGAGACGAGCCATTCACCGATATCGAATCGTCTACGAACGAGCACGACCGCACCCGCGAAGACGGCGCTGAAACAGATCCAGAAATTGAGCAGTTTGCTCAACGCGATCAGCGTGTACCACCCGCTGATCACGCTACACATCGCCATGATGAGGCAATAGACGACGAACGAGGTGTAGAATACCTTGGAGAACAACGACGTTCTCAGGGCGATCAGGTCGAATGAAAACCGCGCGAAGGACAGGAGCGGCAGGACCAACCGACACGGCGTCCAGACAAGCGACTTCGGGACCAGCATTTGGTTGGTCATCAGCCCCAACCACATGATGAGCACCGCCTTGAAGGCCAACTCGGGGCTGCGAAAAGTCATTACCACGAGGATCGCGAAGAACACGCCGGCGCCGACGTTGCCGAAGTAATTCAGTAGCAGCATCAGCACGATGACGAGGGCATCCTTCGCGACCCGGCCGAGCGCGAGTGGCGCGCTCTGGCGGCTTGGTACCCTTCCCGGGATTCCACCCGAGGGGTGCAATCGGTTGAGCGGCAGGGGCGGGAGAGCGTGCGGCAAAGGCCCGCGCGGCAGCGTGGGATTGGCGGTCGCGAAGGCGGGAAGCGGATTGAGCATGTTCATCGTGCCAGGAGCGGGAAACCGAAACCCCTTCGGCGTAGTCTACAACGGTCGATTGACCCGCGCCGCGCGAAGTCGTCCGGGTTTGTTGGCTGGGCGAGGACTCATCGTTCGCGAGCTGCCGCGGCAATCCGATCGGCGATGTTGGTCGTGGAGACCCCGGGTACGAACAGCGGGGTCACCACCCGACCCCCGCGGGCCGTCACGATGTCGGCCCCGACCACGGCCGTCGCCGAATAATCCCCCCCCTTGACGAGCACGTCCGGTCCGATCGCGCGGATCAGTTCCAGCGGCGTGTCTTCGTCGAATTCACACACGCACGCGACACTCGACAGGCCCGCGAGCACCGCCTGCCGCGCCGCCGACGGTAGGAACGGCCGGGGTGGTCCCTTGAGCCGGCGGACGGAGGCGTCGGAATTGAGGCCGACGACGAGGAAATCGCACTCCCGAGATGCCGCTTCCAGTAGCGCCACATGCCCGTGATGGAGGATGTCGAAGCAGCCATTGGTGAATCCGATCGTCTTTCCCTCGCTCCGGGCCCGCTGAACCACGCGGAGCAGGTCGGGCTCCGCCAGCACCTTGCCAAGCGACGCGGTCGACTGGCGATCGATCTCGTCCATCACTTCCGACCAAGTGATCCGCGCGGTGCCGATCCGTGACACCTGGAGGCCAGCGGCGACGTTGGCGATGCCACAGGCGCGGTCCAGCTCCAGGCCCTGGGTCATCGCCGCGGCCAGCGTCGCAACGAACGTGTCGCCGGCTCCGGTAACATCGTAAACCTGCTTGGCTTGCGTCGGGATCATCACGACTTTGTCCCCGGAGACGAGCACGAGACCTTGCTCGCCGAGCGTCACCACCACAGCCTCGATCGGCCAGCGGGCGCGGATCTCGCGGGCGGCGCGGATCGCGTCGTCAGGGTCGCGCACTGGGCGGCCGACGACGGTCGCGGCCTCCAGGCGGTTGGGCGTGATGACGGTCGCGCCGGCATACTTCGTGAAAACGGCATCCTTGGGATCGACGACGATCGGCAGGCCGCGGCGGCCCGCTTCTTCGATCACCGCCCTGCAGACCGTCGTGTCGCAAACACCCTTGGCGTAGTCGGAGATGATCACCAGCCGGGTGGTGTCGAGAAACTCCTCGATTCGAGCGATGATCTGGCCGCGAATGTCGGCGCTGGTCAGCGGCAGTTCCTCGTCGAAACGGGCGATCTGCTGATGTGCGGCGAGGAGCCGGTTCTTCGTGGTGGTGGGAATCTCCGGCGTGGCCACTAGACCATCGACAGGCGCGCCGTCGGCTTCGAGGACCGCCCGGAGGCGAGTGGCCGCGGCATCGGTGCCGACGGCACCGACGAGCCGCGGCCGGCATCCCATCGCCGCGACGTTGACCGCCACGTTGGCCGCACCGCCAGGGCGATCGAAGCTGTTTCGCACATGGAGCACGGGGACCGGCGCCTCTGGCGAGATCCGGTCGCACTTCCCCTGGAAGTAGCGATCGAGCATCACATCGCCGACCAGCAGGATCTCCGTCGTGGAGTCGGTGGGCAAGGTTCCTGGCATGGCGATCGGCTTCGAAGTCATGGTCCCGGAATGCGGTCCTGTCAGGTTCGGTGACCGCGCTCAGCGCGGGGTCGACGAGGGTGGAAACATCGTGCGATCGACGAGGTCGCAAATCAGATGCCAGGCGAGTAGTTGCGCCTCCTGAATGCGCGGGGTGTGCGTCGCCGGCACGAGCAGGCAGGCGTCGCACAGTTCGGCCAGTTGGTGGCCGACCGCACCGGTCATCCCGATCGTCGTCGCCCCGGCCGCCCGGCCGTCGGCCAGTGCCTTGAGCACGTTCGGGGAGCGGCCGCTGGTGCTGATCCCGATCACGCAATCCCGCGGCGTGGCATGGGCCCGCACCTGGCGGGCGAAGACGTCGGAGTAGTCGTAGTCGTTGCCGATCGCCGTCAGCAGCGGCCCATTGCAGGTCAGGGCGACGGCCGGGAGCGGACGTCGCTCCATGAGAAACCGGCCGACGAACTCCGCCGCGACATGCTCCGCGTCGGCGGCGCTACCACCGTTGCCGCACAAATAGAGCGTGCCGTGTGCCGACAGGGAGACGACGATACGGTGTGCGATCGCCTCGATCGCTCCGACATGATCGCCGAGGGAGCGCAGGGTGTCGGCTGCGCTGTGGATCTGATTGAGAAGCGACTCATTCATCAGTTGGGCTACCGGAGGTCGGACGTCGCGTGGGGCGTTGACAATAGTTGCCGTACGGCCTCGATCACCGCGGACGGCTCAACGTCGAGAATGCAGTGCGCCTCGCCGGCCGAGCAGGCGCGTTGGCACGGTCGTCGCGCCATCGCCGGTTGAAGGACCCGTCGGGGCACCCCCCAAGGGCCGAACCGGACCGGAGAGTTGGGGTGCGAAGGATCACCATCACCGGGAAACGATGACACCTCCACGCATGGTACCCCGGCCGCGGCGGCCAAGTGAAGCGGACCGCTATCGTTTCCGACGAAAAGAGCCGCCCGGCGCAACAGCGCGACCGTTTGCCCCAGATGGAGGCGACCGGTGAAGTCGTGGCACGTACCGTCGGGCATCAACGCCCGTATTTCGGCCGCCGATTCCCGGTCAGCCGTGGAACCGGCTATGACTACGGACGGGGTATTGCCGTCCGCCACGACGGCGCGACCGACTTCGGCAAACCGACCGGCAGGCCAACGGCGAAAGGCGGCGGCCGCACCTGGGGCGAACACCACCAGTCGCCCACGACTGACGTTGGCGTCGTCGAACAATCGGTCGACGGCGGCGGCGTCCTCGACGGAGTGCCATACGCACGGTTCCCACGAAGCGAGGGCGATCCCGGCAGCCGTCGCCACGGCCCGGTTCGCCAGTACCTCGTGGATGGGCCCGGGTACGGCGACTGGATCAGTAAAGTAGGTCTCGAATCCGGCGCTGTCGCCGGTGCGCCCGGCCGAACCCGTGCCACCGAATCCGATCCGGCGCGGCGCGCCGCTGAACAGCGCGAGAATCGCGGCCCCGTGGGCATCCGTGTTGCGCCGGGGCACGATCGCAACGTCCGGTACGAATGTGCGGAGCCTCGTCGCGGCGATCCACGCCAGGCGGGCGATGCGTCGCGGGTCCACCTGGGAAGCAGGTCCCCAGAACGCGAGCCCGTCCGGCAGCACCGTAACACTGTCGATCAACGGACACGATCGTGCCAGCTCGGCCAGCCCCTGAACCACGGCGAGATGGATCTTCGCGGCCGGATAGGCTTCGCGGAGCGCGACCAGCAGCGGAGTCCCGAGGACGAAATCACCGATGTGATTGGTCTGGAACACCAGAAACGAGCGTGGCGTGCCGGGGAGAACGCGGCGAGTCCATGGCCGGGTCAGCGCGACGTGCACCCGTGGGGAATTGACGATCGCGCGAAGACGCCGGGCGGCGGCGTGGATCATCGACAGGCCGCGGAGTCGTGACGAAAGGGGATCATGGTGGGACGAACGCGCGGCTGGTAATCGGCACGTAGTGGAGGAGCGGTCATCCGCTCACCGTTCGATCGCGGTCGCGGCGCGCGTCGAGGGCTTCATTGATGATCGCGGTGACTTCGGTCGCCCCATACGCACCGTCGTGGGTAGCATCACGCCCAAGGACCAAGGAGGAAGGATAGCCCCATTCTATCCGCTCGTGTTCCGCTGACCGGTAGACACTCGTCAGCACGACCGCCGACGGCACGTCGAAGGCCGCTGCCAAGTGCCATGCCAGATTGGCATTGCACAGCACGAAGTCGGCGTTGGCGATCAGCCCGAACGTTTCGCGCAGGCGGATGCGGCCGGCAAGATTTCGGATCGACGGTGCGGCAGTCGCGATCCGGGTTGCCGAATCGACCGTATCAGTCCCGCCAATGATCGCGAGGGAGACGTCACCCCGATCGTGGAGAGCCTTGGTCACCGCCCGAAAGTCGTCGATCGACCAGCACTTGTAGGGGCTGCTGCTGGCCGGGGCGATGACGACCCGGTACGGCCTGCCAGCCGTCCTGATGCCACTGTCGTTCCACAGGGCAACCCCGCGCTGCAGTTCTTCGGGGGTTAGAAAAATCCGCGGACGTATCGCCGCGGTGGCGTTCAACCCCAGTGTCCGTGCCCGATCGAGCTGCCGCTCGATCATGTGGCGCCTCCCTCTGCCGGTGAACGCACCGGGGGCATCGAACACCGGCCCGACGACCCGCCGGGCGCGAATCCTCAGCAGCATCAGGACGTTGGTGCGTGTCCCGATCGCATCGATGCCAATGCTGAACCGCCTTCGGGCCAGTTCGCGTGCCTCGGGTGAAAACAACAGGAACCGCAATCGTGCCAGGGGAGTCTGGGGCGATACGAAGGCGTTGTCCCATGGCGCAGAGAGCGGGAAAAATTCGTCGACATGGGGGTTATTGGCGACCGTGTCGGCGTTCCAGGGCCCGGCGGCAACGGTGATCTTGGCGTGCGGAAAGCCCCCCCGCAGCGCTTCGAGCAACGGCGTCGTCACCAGCAGGTCACCGATGTGGTTCGCCTGCAGCACGAGGATCGATTCGATGATCGGGTCGCCGTCGAGGGATGGCGGCAGCTGACCTGCGGCGAGAAACGCGATCGCGCGGGCGAGCCGCCAGGGCAGCTGCTGGCGTCGCCGCCGCGTGCCGGCCACGACCATGCCGGACGTCGCGTTACCCGTCACGGGATCTCACCTGGCTTTCCAGGACGGCAGCCCGCGGCACGCCGCCATGAAAGGAAACGCGAGCAGGTACCGTGCCCGCCGTTCCCGCACCTGCAAGGCGAGGGACTGCCAGTACAGCGACCACGCCATCGCCGGGCGCTTTCGATCGACGTAGAAAAGGCTCGCTACCCGGGCCGCTTGGGCGATGTAACGCCGCCGTGGCCCTCGGTTGACCACGCCGCCATAGCCACCGGCTCGCTCCGTGCGGAGCAGATGCCGGATCCCGTCGAACCGATACCGGCTGGTATTGGAGATGCCCTCGGCATGGGTTCGGTACAGGCACAAGGGCGGCGACGATAGCGTGACGAAGCCCGGGAAGGCACCGATCCGCAGCCAGATGTCGACATCCTCGCACGGGGCGGTGGTGAATCCGCCGACGGTTGCAAGCATGTCGCGCCGCATCGTCGTCGCGCTGGGAAGGTGCCATCCGAGGGGCGATCGGAAAAAGGAGTCGTGGCGTGTGAGGGACAGCGGAGGTGGCGTGGCCGACAGCGCGGGCGGATGTCCCGTAAATGCCGTCCAACGGGCGGAGACGATACTCGGCGCGTCAGCGGCGTCGATTGCGGCCTTGAATGTCGCCAGCGTCCAGGGGGGCCAGAGGTCGTCGCTGTCGAGAAAGGCGACGTAGGTGCCCGTGGCGTGCTCGAGCGCGAGATTGCGGGCCGCGCCCGGTCCGGCATTGGCTTGGCGATAGACCTTGATCCGGTCGCCATAGCCGGCAAGAACCGCGAGGGTGTCGTCGGTCGAGCCGTCGTCGGCCACGATGATCTCGTAGTCGCCCTCCTCTTGGGCGAGGACGGAATCGATCGTTGCCGCGATGAACGGTGCGCGGTTATAGCTCGGTATGACGACGGAAAACAGCGGCATGTCGGTTGTCGTGCCGGGCTGCAGGACTCAGGCTTCCCCGGTCCGCTCCGATCGGGAATCACTCAGCGACGAGCGCAACTCGCGGGCTTTGAGCCGCGTCAGGTAATCGTAAAACGCCATCAGCAGGCAGTAGTCGAACCCGGGCCGGCCATCGAGGATCCCGAGCTTGTAGATGTAGAGGTACAGAAACCGGACGACCGGCCGGGCGGGGACTCGATCGGCGACCCATTTGAGGCGCTGCTGGCGGGTTTCCTTCCCGGTGCCTGACGATGCGCCGGGGAGCGACCCGTGTGCGGTGCCGGAGACGATCCGCCGTGCCTCGTCGGACGAGTATTTGTTGTGCCGCGTCACCCAGTCGGTGATGCCGCGGGAGAAGTTGTGGTGGTCGTACGGCTCGCGGATCGTCCCCACCCCGCGCTGGGCCTCGGCGAGGATCTGACCGTGGCCGACCTGGCCGAACCGGGCCTCGCCGCGTTTGAGCAGACGTGCCTGGTAGTAGGGATACATGCTCGCGTGGCGGATCCAGCGCCCCATGAAAAACAGCCGGTTCGCCAGGACGTAGGCGCTGTGCTCGTCGCGGGATGTCACCGTCTCCAGTTCCGCACGGAGCGGCTCGGTAAGGCACTCGTCGGCGTCGAGGTGGAGAATCCAGTCGTGGCGGAAGCCGACCGTGTCGACCGCCCAGTTTCGCTGCGCCGCGAACGAGTCGAACGGCCGCTCCGCGATCCGCACCGGGTAGCGGCGGACGACGTCGAGGGTGCCGTCGGTGCTCCCCGAGTCGAGGACCACGATGTCGGAGCCCGCCGGGAGCGAGTCGAGGCAGCGCGCGACGTTGATCTCCTCGTTCTGGGTGAGGACGAGGATCGAGTAAGGCATGACGGCAGCTACTGTGAGGAGACGGTGTCGCCGACGACCTCGTGGCAGATCGCCTCCACCCGCCGTGCCCACACGCCCGCGGCGTAGCCAGGAGCCACCGCGCGAGCGCGCCGGCCCATCGCCGGCAGCTCGTCGGCGTGGTCGTGGATCCGGCGCAGCGCCGCCGCCAAGGCTGGCGGGTTGGCCGGTGGCACGAGCCAGCCATTGGAATGGGGGTGGAGCAGTTCCACGCCGGCCCCACAGGCCGTCGTGCAGATTGCCGGTAGGCCGGAAGCCAGGGCCTCGGCGAGGACGACACCCCAGGGTTCGTAACGGCTCGGCAGGATGAATGCCCCGTGGTCACGGAGGACGGCCGGCTGATCTCGAGGTTGGACGAAGCCGAGGTCGATCACGCCCTCCGCGCCGGCGACCTGCGGTCCCAGCGCGCCGCGGCCGCAGCAGGTGAGCGACCAGGGAACAGCGACACTCCGGCGGTACGCCGCGTAGGCCTCGAGCAGCACGTCGAGGCCCTTGCTGGCGACATATCTGCCCACGAACAGGAACTTCCGTGGCCAGCCCCCCGGAAGCCGCTCGCGCTCGTCGAGCAGCCCCTCATGGAACAGCCGCTCGTCGTAGGCGTAGACGCCTTTGTGGATCCGTCGCTCAGGAATGCCGATCCGCCGGGCGTGTTCGGCCGCCCGCTCACCGGCCACGAGGACCGCCGCCATTCGCCGAACGTACCGGCGCTTGAAGGGGACGGTGAGTGTCTGCCGCAAGCTGCCGAGCCATGGCGTATCCATCGACATGATGAACGGCACGCGGGCGAGGCCGGGCACGGTGGCCAGCCGTCGATAGGCCGGGAAACCCCAGCCGCACACGAGCACGACGTCAGGGCGCCGTTCCTGCACGAGTCGCTCGACGAGCAGGCCGTCGTCACGTTCGCCGGGGGCGAGGAGGCGATGAGGGATCCCGGCGAGCATTCCACCGTCAAACGCCGTATCGGACGAGGCGTGCTCGTCGGCGTAGGCGATCACCTCAAGATCGATCCCCGGCCGGGCGGACAGCGCCCGCCAGCAGGCCGCCATGTAGCCGGAGATATTGGTCCAACAGATGACGAGTTTCACCGGAGCGACCGGTCGGTCGTGTGAGTACCGACACTCCGACTCAGGTTCGCTCGGCAAAGCATGTCAAGGGCTTGGGCATTAACGGCACTTACGCTACGACAAGCCGCAGTGCCTCGTCGAGGGTGGCCGCCGACTGCACGATACCGGCGGAAACCGGATTCCATGGGCCGACATGCCGTTTGCGTGGAAAGAGGCTACGGGTCGCGAACGACATCCCACGGTGCAGGAATTGCGAGAGCGGAGGGCGTTGCAAGTCATAGTGTGTCAGCCACTGCTCGATCGCTCCCCAACGGACAGCGCCCGGTGGGACGACCGATCCCGGGCGACGTAGTGTGGCGATCGCTGCTGCACGCTCGGCAGGAGTGCAGTGGAGACTGTCGAGTTCGTCAAGGATCCCGATGACGAGCCGTTGCCAATTGACCTGCCATGTGCCGAGCGTAACGGGATGGTGTTCTCGGCATGCCAGCAGCGTCTCCGCGATCGCAGAGGTGATGCAGATCGGCAGCCCACGTTCTTCGAATTCGTCGCGACCGTAGAGGCGGAGAAAGTCGTCGAACACGCTTTGGCCAGTGCTTCGCTGCTGGGAACTGTAGCCGTTCGACCACGGACCGGTGTGGGCCACGCACAACACCTCGTCAACGAGCGTGTAGTCGCTGGTCTCAGCGGCCATCACGACACCCGAGCAGACGTCGGGGGAATTCCCCACGAAGAACCGACCCGCGCGTTGCCGGATCCCGTGAACCCTGCTCGAAAGAAACAGGGAATTGTAGATCATCGGCGCGAAATGCAGATGCTGAGATTGGTCAAACCAGGCATCGAGAAGGGGGGCTGTCGGGATCTCTTTTACATCGCCGCTGCAGGCCAAGGTAAACAGCTTTTGCCGCTCGCCGCAGAAGGTCACCTTGCGGTAGTTGACGACGGAAGGTCGCGTCGCGCGAAGCGCCGTCAGCAACCGCTTGATTCCACCAGTGAGAAACACGTCTTTGTCGGAAATGTATCCAACGTATTCCCCCCGAGCAACGTTCAGTCCGCGCTCCCAGTTGTCATGCATGCTGAGTGGTCGATCTGCGGTCTGCACCACCACTCGGCGATCGGATGCAAACGTATCGCGAAGCGAGGGCTTGTCCGAATTCTCCAGAACGATCACCTCCACATCGTCCGTGTGGGACTGGAGAACGGACCGCACCGCGCGGGTTGCCAGTTCGGCTCGATTCCGTGTGGGGACGACGATACTGGTCAGAAGTGCCGGCACGTGGAGAGTCTCCTGGTGTGATCGAAGGTAATGGTGAACCGCGGTCTTCGGGTTGTCGCCGGGTCCCCACGGACGGTCTGGGTAGAGATCAGGGCAATCGCATCTTCTGAGAGCGGCACAAGTATTGCGGTGAGTCGTCGAAAGGCAAGCGGGCGGCGGTGGCCGCACGTCGTTTCGCCTGTGTCACGGAGGACGAC
>Ga0194129_10000548_pt1 | contig 71046 bp, 72 predicted proteins | sample TA2KigCa35mmetaG_FD_150862 | JGI IMG/M metagenome (GOLD analysis project Ga0194129, IMG submission 150862) | Freshwater microbial communities from Lake Tanganyika, Tanzania - TA2015038 Kigoma Deep Cast 35m | ecosystem: Environmental > Aquatic > Freshwater > Lake | place: Tanzania: Lake... | reverse complement strand
TTGATTTTGTTTCTTTTTTCATGATTTAAATGTTTGTTTTGTTCTAATAATAGTGGCAATGAGTTGTTAGAACAATATAATTCTTGCAAAGAATTATTGAGTTTAGGTAAACTGGTTAATTGATTGTACTCACAAACTAATTTTTTCAAAGAATGATTAAGTTCAGGTAAACTTGTTAATTGATTATTAGAACAATATAATCTTTTCAAAGAATGATTAAGTTCAGGTAAACTTGTTAATTGATTATTAGAACAATATAATCTTTGTAAAGAATTATTGAGTTCAGGTAAACTAGTTAATTGATTATTAGAACAATATAATTTTTGTAAAGAATGATTGAGTTCAGGTAAAGAAGTTAATTGATTATGAGAACACTCTAAATATTGTAAAGAATGATTGAGTTCAGGTAAAGAAGTTAATTGATTATGATAACACTCTAAATATTGTAAAGAATGATTGAGTTCAGGTAAAGAAGTTAATTGATTATGAGAACAATATAATATTTCTAAAGAATCATTGAGTTTAGGTAAAGAAGTTAATTGATTATAATGACAATATAATATTTCTAAAGAATCATTGAGTTTAGGTAAAGAAGTTAATTGATTATAATGACAATATAATTCTTTTAGATTACGAAACCGTTTTAAACATGGAATATAAGTAAGACTTTTATATGATATATTAATCTTTTCAATATTATCTGGTAAAGAATTGATATATTCTTCAATATTAAATGCTTGCATTTTATGTTTCTTTATATTATTTTCATATAAAAAAAGAATATAAAGACATTTCAATTTTTTTATTTTTTCTTATTTTACCAAGCACTAATGACTCTATCCAATTCTTCTTCCGTAATATCATCGTTTTTGTCATGCAATAATTCAATCAATTTGCTAGGATGATACATATTTTCTATCTTTGGTAATCGTACTTTCAACCATAACCAATCACGGAATTTTTGTTTGAATTTTAAAGACCAAAATAATAATTTACAACGATATAAACATTCAGTAATATAATTGATTTTGTTTCTTTTTTCATGATTTAAATGTTTGTTTTGTTCTAATAATAGTGGCAATGAGTTGTTAGAACAATATAATTCTTGCAAAGAATTATTGAGTTTAGGTAAACTGGTTAATTGATTGTTGTAACAAAATAATCTTTGTAAAGAATGATTAAGTTCAGGTAAACTTGTTAATTGATTATTAGAACAATATAATCTTTGTAAAGAATTATTGAGTTTAGGTAAACTGGTTAATTGATTGTTGTAACAAAATAATCTTTGTAAAGAATGATTAAGTTTAGGTAAAGAAGTTAATTGATTATAAGAACAATATAATTCTTGCAAAGAATGATTTAGTTTAGGTAGATATATTAATTGATTATGAGAACAATATAATATTTGTAAAGAATCATTTAATTCAGGTAAACTGGTTAATTGATTGTACTCACAATCTAATATTTGTAAAGAATTATTGAGTTTAGGTAAACTGGTTAATTGATTGTTGTAACAAACTAATTCTTGCAAAGAATCATTGAGTTTAGGTAAACTGGTTAATTGATTGTTGTAACAAACTAATTCTTGCAAAGAATCATTGAGTTTAGGTAAAGAAGTTAATTGATTATGAGAACAATATAATTCTTGTAAAGAATCATTGAGTTTAGGTAAAGAAGTTAATTTATTATTATGACAATATAATACTTTTAGATTATGAAACCGTTTTAAACATGGAATATAAGTAAGACTTTTATATGATATATTAATCTTTTCAATATTATCTGGTAAAGAATTGATATATTCTTCAATATTAAATGCTGACATTTTATGTTTCTTTATATTGTTTTCATTTAAAAATCCATTTCAATTTTTCATAAATATTCTTCATTTGATGAATACATTTTTTTTACACATTTTCTCATTTAAAACGCCCATTTTATATAAGAACTTATATGTCCTATAAAATGGGCGTTTTAAATGAGAAAAGGTGTAATTACTGCTCGATGTCTTCATCAATAAAGTCTTCGAACTTATGGTTATATTTTTTTTGTAAAATTACCTTTTCTTTTAGACATATTATTTAATTGATTTGTTTAAATATTCGTTCGTAAATAAATGATTTAATATAATCTGTTTGTATTAAAATGACCTCTTTAGCAGATTTATTCAATCCAACCTTTTTCATAATTTTAGGAATTGTTACTTTGTTTGTTGCTCTCACAATCGTCTATTTTGAAAGTAAAATGAGAGAACAAAACCATAAGATTGCATCCATGTTGAGTTTAGTATCCACCTTGGCAGAAGATGTAACAAGTGTGAAAATGGGTTTAAATCATTTAGCAGTGAATATGGTGAAACCGTTAGAAATGACTGAAATACAAAATCATGAACCAACTATAAAATCGATGCAATTGATTGATGTATCGGAAGACGAAGAATCTATTGAAAATGAAGCAGAAGTATTGGAATTAGAAGAAGAATTGGAAGAATTGGAAGATGAAGACATAGAAGAATTAGACGACGAATTGGAAGATGAAGACATAGAAGAATTGGAAGATGAAGAATTAGACGACGATGAATTGGACAATGAAGAAATAGAAGAATTAGACGATAACAATATGGAAGAAGTGGATGTTATCAATATGGAAGAAGACGTGAAAGAAGAAGATAATCATATGGATGATGTCAAAGTGATTAAATATGAATTGGTCAATGAAGATAAAGCACTCTATAGTAGCGAACAGATTGAAGTGTATGAAGGTGAAGGAAATGAAGAAAAGAATAAAGATTCGGTTATTCCCTCAGAAAGCGAATTAAAGACCATTTCAATTAATTTAGGAGGTGAAGAAGATATTTCACATAATGCAGAACATATAGAATTCAAGAAACTCGGATTACCCAAATTGAGAAGTATTGCCATTGAAAAAGGACTTATCCAACCATCCGACGCACAAAAATTGAAAAAACATGAATTGTTGAAAATTTTAGGAGTGGAGAATTAAATGAATAATAAAATAGTATCTTTATACATTATAGAATCATGAGTTGGAGAACTTGTTATAGCGGATCAAACAATATCGATTTTAATTTTCCACCCATTATTTCCGATGGTCGTAATTACACTACTTGGCAAGCAGACGCTGTGGTAAATAACCGCATACAACGTCAAGAAAATATTCAAAGCAACTGGGCATATCGTCAATTTCTGCAAAAAAACGGATTGCAAGTGATGAATTATAATACACAAGAAGCATGTTATACGTCCGGATTGGATCCACATTATGATACAGATGCCACTCCATCCAGTAATGTTCCACATCGATTTAAAGGTATATTTGATACGAGCAAACCAGGATTTGGATATTGCAATTCTGATTTAAAGAATCCATATGTATCGAGAGAACAGTTGAACTCTAGGTTAGTCGCCCCTTCCATACATGGTCCCTTTTAACGAAAATACGAAAATGTATTTTATATTGAATATTTTATATATAAATTTATTATATATATATATATATATAAAATGTCTGCGATAATTGCTATCAATGAAAATAATGCATTTACTGTTAATAGAAATGTTAAGTGTAGTAATATGAATGTTGTTACTGACATATCATGCGTTTCTCTAAATACTTCATCCATTTCTTGCCAAGATTTAGATATCAATAATATAAATATAACCGGCGATATATACGTATCTCCAAATCAATCCTATATGCCAGTTGGAGGAGTGTGTATCTATTCAGGGGTAACTGCGCCCACTGGATGGTTATTATGTGATGGAAGCGCTATCAATAGAACAACTTATTCACGTCTTTTCAATATTATAAACACTTCATATGGTTCAGGTAATGGAACCACTACTTTCAATTTGCCAAATTTGCAAGAAAGAATTCCAGTTGGAAAATCCAATGATTCGACTTTAGGAGCAGTTGGAGGTAATAGTTCAATCACATTATCAACAAATCAATTGCCTAGTCATACACATACAGGTACTACCGATTCAAATGGTAATCATAGTCATACTGGAACAACAAGTACAAATGGTGATCATACTCACGGAAGTAATGCAATAGGTGGTCAAGACAATCTTGGGTTATGTACAGCAAATGGAAATAATACTGTTACGAATACCGATAGTTCAACTGGCGAATTAAATGTATGGACAACGCCTTATGCATTATCAATATCCAACGCTGGAGATCATTCACATACTCTAACTATTGATAATAATGGCACTCATTCGCACACATTTACTTCAAATCCAACTGGCAATGGAGAACAAATTGATATTCGAAATAAATTTATTGTCATGAATTATATTATTCGTTGTTAAAACATAATAAATAAGTTATACCATATTTATCTATTATGAAAGTTCTCTCTATTGATGTCGGTATTAAAAATTTAGCATTATGTCTCTTTGAAAAGTCTCCAGGCGCAGATCATTTCAAAATCTCGAAATGGGATGTGGTCAATATTTCTGAATACGATGCTGCCTTGAAATGCTGTTTTGTCGAAAAAAATGTTCTTTGCAATAAACCTGCCAAATTCAAGAAGGATGAACAATGTTATTGTGCTAAACATTCCAAAAAACAACCATTCCAAATTCCTTCTTCCGAACATAAACCATCTTTCATCTCAAAACAAAAATTAGTCACCTTGTATGAAATAGCAGACTCGTATGGTATCCAGTATGAACCAAAATGTAAGAAAACCGAATTAATCCATCAAATCAATCAACATATCTATAAAACGTATTTTCAACCGATTGAAAGCAAAAACGCCAATGAAGTCGATTTGTTTCATATCGGTCTCAATATTAAACATAAATTAAACGATCTGTTCAAAGACGAAGGAAAGATTGATTACGTCATTATTGAAAACCAAATTGGACCTTTGGCAATTCGAATGAAAACCATCCAAGGAATGATTGTGCAATACTTTATCATGTCCGACATGGATGTGGAAAACATCGAATTCATTTCTGCATCCAATAAATTAAAGGACTGTGATATAAAAGAGAAAGAAAAATATAGTGACCGCAAAAAACTGGGCATCGCCAAATGTTTAGGAGTGCTAACCTTGGACTTTCGATTCCAAGAACATAGAGAGTATTTCAATAGTCATAAAAAGAAAGACGATTTATCCGACGCCTTTTTACAAGGGTTATGGTTTATCAATCATAAACAACTTTAGATTCGATTATTTAATTAATGCATATTGACCCATTTAGTATTTTAAATGTTCATTCAAAATATTAATTACTCAAAATATTAATTACTATTCGTAATACTTAAAATTAAATGTTCTCATTTATCAATAAATATGTCAGACATCATGGAAATCACAGAACTCGACTTGAACGACGACTTTGGACATTCATCATCATCCAATTTTGGCGGCGGATTAGAACTTTTGATGAATGATAAAGTGAGAGAAAGTTCAAGACCGACCAGTGATATTGATTTAGATGATTTGAATCGACTCGAAAGCGAATTAAACGATTTAGTGGATGATGTCCCTGCCTCCAGTTTTGCACCTAAATCAGATCTGTTTGATAAACCAAGTGTTTCTTTTAGCGAATCTTCCTTTAAATTAGGCGGTTCAGATAGTGGTTTGGGACGAGCCACATTTGAGACGGAAAATGATGCAAAAACATGGGATGGATATGGCAAATTTAATAACATCCCATTCAATCCAGATAAACCTGTTCCATTAGAACCAAAAATGTCTCGCGAGGAAACCATGAGAGAGAAGTTTAAGTATTTACGTAAATTGGAAGCATTGGAAAAGAAAGGTGTTGAATTATCCAAAAAGTATTCCATGGAATCGAATTTACAAGAAATGATAGGTGAGTATGAAACGATTATGGACGAAAAGTCAAAACAAAATTCGATCAAATTCCAAGGCAATATGCTCATGGCAGTAATCAATGGCATTGAATTTTTGAATGGAAAATTTGACCCTTTTGATGTGAAATTGGATGGATGGTCTGACCAAATCCAAGAAAATATTACGGACTACGACGATATTTTTGCGGAATTACACGATAAATATAAAAGCAAGGCATCCATGGCCCCTGAATTGAAGTTATTATTTCAACTGGGAGGCAGTGCAATGATGGTTCATATGACCAACACCATGTTTAAGAGTGCCATGCCTGGAATGGACGATATATTGCGTCAAAATCCAGACTTGATGCGTTCCTTCCAAAATGCAGCGGTCAATTCAATGGCGCAAACCAATCCTGGATTTTCCGGATTCATGAATAATATTATGACTCCAACTTATAGTGATCCAAAACCTGCTCCTGGAATGGGACCTCCTCCACCACTCGCTACCCAAGGTCCAAATGCGGTCCCACCACCAATCGGAAGACCTGGCAATAATAATTATGCAAGACCTGATTTGAATTTTAGCAAGAGCAATTACGAAGATGGAATTAGTTTAAGAGAGAATTTAGAGAGACCTGATGTGCAAGATAGAACCAGTAGAAGACAACCAACAATGTCGCGACCAGAAATGAAAGGGCCCAGTGATATTACAGATATTCTCTCTGGATTGAAAACCAAGACTATTAATATTCAACAACCTCCCTCTAATCCAAATGATAGCAGTATTTTGAGTATCAATGATATGAAAGATTTACAATCAGATGTTAATATGCCAAAACGTAGTGGTCGCAGAAAAAAATCCGCAAGTAATACGGTCAGTTTAGATATATAATAGTATATTTATTATTTCATCCGCTGTTAATAGATAAGGACTATTATGGTGGTTTTCAGGAATATCATAATAATCAAATTTGTCTATAACATCCGTCAGTACAGTGTATTCATTTTGCATAAAAGATTTAATGCAAAATGAAATCTTGGAATAAAATAGAACAGAATGAAATCGTTAAGACCAGATTTAGTATTTTCCTATTGGATTTATGTATGGTATCTGTTTTACACATTGAAATTCATTTCTTTTTCACCGAAATTTCCATTACTTTTGGGACTTCTTGATAATATAGTTATGTTTGTATTGATGATCCTCTATGGAACGAGTAGAGAGACTATTTTTTATTTTATGATTATCAATACATTGATTAAAATCGTGCCTCTATATTACTTAAGAAAGGAATCTGTTCGTTTGAATGACATTTTCTTCACCATTGGTTTGTTTGGACTATTTATTCTTTGGTTACATATCAATCGACAACATCTAATGGGTAACTTGAAACTTATTTACTATTCATTACTGTATGGACAAAACAAAACGCCTTTTATGGCATTTTTTAAATACAATTTCAAAAATCTTTAGAACCATTTCGTATTCTTTTTTAAATAATAATGACAATATTTAATAATCATGAAAAACAAATTTTCAATGACAAGTTGCACTAAACCTGGCATCAAAATTCGTAATTCGGACAACGAATATACACATGATCCATTCGCTGACTATGAAATTGGCAAATCAGTAGCACTTCCTCCCCCTCCTCTTCCATCAAATAAAAATAACATCCAATATGATCAATCCAAATATGAAATGTTAGATCTGAATATAGAACATTATTCGAGAGAAGAATTATACAAGTTATTTGGATTCAGAACATCCATTATTCTTACAGAAGATAGCATGAAAGAAGCAAGGAAAATCGTGCTTAAAACTCATCCAGATAAGTGTCGATTGGATAATAAGTATTTCATTTTTTTCAATAAAGCATATAAACGATTGCATGACATTTTTGAATTTCAAAATAAAACTTCTTCCAAGAAAATCGATACCAACGACTACTTTGAAAAGGAAAATGTAAAAGTCCTCGATAAAATGTTTGATAACAAAAAAGATTTGAAAGATCCGTCCCAATTCAACGATTGGTTCAATGCCCAATTTGAGAAAAATAGGTTAGAAGGTCCAGTTGAAAATGGATATGGGAACTGGTTACAATCGGACGAAGATATTGTCTATACTCCGCAAAACATAACCAAGGATTCCATGGCGAGAGAAATGGAAAAACGAAAAAAACAAATTCAAACCATTACCACTTATTCTGGCGTTGGTAGTTCATTCGGTGGATCTTCTGCAGGTGGTTCTGCGTTAATGGAATATAATAGCAATTTTTCATCTGGATCCCTATTTGGCGGTGATGGTATCGGATATACGGATTTAAGACAAGCATATGTCGAATCGGTGATTCCTGTTACCGAAGACGATTTTACGAAAATGCAAAAATTCAGAAATGTGGATGAATATCGACGCAACCGAGATTCAGTGGATATTACACCATTGAATAAAGAAGAATCTATGCGAATGTTATACCACCAAGAGAGTAAAGATAATGAAGAATCCGCTGCATTGGCATTTTATTATGCCAAACAATCTGAAAAAGTGAAAAATAACGCCGATGTATTTTGGTCTGGATTGAAACAATTAACCAATTCTTAACCAATTCTTATAAACAACACTTGGATTCATCCAGATGGATTAATGAATTACACTCAATATTCGAATATCCCAATGTATGATGGATCAATCTTCTAACAATACAATGAAGTCCGTATATTCGCATATAATGAAATGGGTTATAACATTCCACTTGTAGAGAGATGTCGTCTTTTGCATAATAGAAATATTGGTCTTTATAATCTTTGTTATCTATGGAAATGTATAGTAGTTTATTGTTTATTTTATTACAGGAATGAGAGGACATTGAATATACATTATTTCTCTCTACTGTTATACTACGAATATTCTCTATGTCGTTCGTTTCGATAAAAATACCTCGAAGACTGTAACCATATAATGAAGTATGAACAGTTTTATAGATTGGTTGATGCGGTTGAATATTATATGTGGATAAATAGTGAGAGACTTGTTCCAAACATAATGATTTATTATAGAATTCTTTTACAATACTGTTATTTCTACCCTTAAATATCATTTTACATGACTGAAATGGATTGGATGGAGTTAATACACATTTCAATTGCATATAATGCATAGCATAGAGTGGTAAATAATCTCCTAACCAATCAAATGGAATGAAAAGAATGGATGAGGTGGATTCTTTATCGAAATAAGAAAGGCAGAAGGATAAAGGAATCAAATAGATAACTCTATTGTCTGGATGCATGGATATTTCCAAAGATACAGTTTGACACATTGTATATAATTCTTCTGCATTAATAGAGTTACCTGTATCAATAAGTAATGAATAAGGTTGAATCTCATCATACTCTTCTTTCTTCGGAATCATCCACAATTCATTCTTTTCAAATACTCTTTCTACTATATTATTTGGATTGACTGACATGTATATTCAATAGTTTTATTTATATATTGATAATGTTACATATTCTTTTGTCTTGAATATATAAAATGAACCAAAAACTTGAAAACGGATTATTTATATTTAGACGCGATTTACGCATAGTTGATAATAATGGATTGAATTTTCTCTCCACCTTATGTAACAACATATATGCCATATTTATTTTTACACCAGAACAAGTCGGTTCTGGAAACAAATACAAGTCTAAAAACGCAATCCAATTCATGATTGAATCCCTGGAAGATTTGGCATCACATATCAGTAAGGAAGGAGGACATTTATATACATTTTATGGACATAATGAAAAGGTCATTGAAGATTGTATAAAGGCATGGGATATCAATGTGGTCGCATTCAATGTGGATATTACACCTTATGCACGTATTCGTGACGATGCCATTGTGAAATTATGTCAAAAAATGCAGGTATTTGTCACGTATGACGAAGATTATTTTTTACATAAACAAGGATCCGTATTGAATGGGTCAGGACAACCATATGTCAAGTTTACACCTTTTTATAATCAAGCCAAATCCAAAAAAGTGGAGAAACCGGTTGCCAAAAGACATCTTCCGTTCAAACATTCAAGTGCTCGCATTCCCCATCATATAACCTTGGATCAAGCCATGAAACGATTGGTGGGCACATTAAATCCAGAGATAATGGTTCATGGAGGAAGAACAGAAGCCTTGAAACAGATGCGAATCGCTGCAAAAAACATAAAACATTATTCTGCCACGAGAGACACATTATCCAAACCCACTTCCCATCTCTCTGCCTATATCAAATTTGGTAATATAAGTATTCGAGAAGTGTATTACGCATTTAAATCCAATCATTCATTTATCCGTCAATTATATTGGAGGGATTTCTATGCAGGATTATTATTCAATCATCCACAGTTGCTTGGGAAAAGTTTGAATGCCAAGTATGATAATATTCGATGGCATCGTAATGAGAAGTGGTTGAATGCATGGAAACAAGGTAAAACTGGTATACCAATAGTCGACGCATCGCAGCGTCAGTTGCTTTCAATCGGATGGACGCACAATCGAGGAAGAATGATTTCGTCAAGTGTATTAATAAAACTATTGTTAATAGACTGGAGAGAAGGGGAACGCTTTTATGCAGAGCATTTGGTCGATTATGATCCTGCCAATAATAATGGAGGATGGCAATCTTCTAGTGGTGGAGGTGCCGATGCGCAACCTTATTTTCGATATTTCAATCCTTATTTACAGTCGAAAGAACATGATGCCGAGTGTGAATACATTAAACGATGGATTCCAGAACTGAAAGATGTTCCTCCAGAGGATATTCATGACTGGGAAATTGCTTGGGAAAAACATGTAAATTGTGGTTATCCAAAACCAATCATTCATTATGCAGAACAAAAAGAAAAATCAATCAACATGTATAAACATGCAATTTATTAGTGGATTAAAAGTTAAGTATTAGATCAATAGTTGAGGTTTGAATAATTCATTTAAACATTGATCCATAAGAGGCACAAATTGATCTTTACATAATGTCAAAGTTACTCCATGTGCCATTGCTAATACCATTTGTGACTTTACAAAATGATCACTCGGTGTGATTCCTATTTTGGCAAGCGCTGGTTTTGTAAAATAGGATTTTAATTTCGATAAGAAGGTATAAATCTGGATTTGATTCGCCTTTTTCGATTCATAAATCGTCTCACGAATTATCTCTTCAGTAAAAGATACAATTTGTTCATAATCGGATGCAGGAATTTGCTTCATGATTCCAGGCGGTTCTAATAATCCAGATTGCAACAACTTTTCGGCAGATTCTCTCGGCGGCATATCAAACAATTGCGTCATCACTTCAAACATCAGTCCTTTATAGTCAGATTGTAATGAATAAACAATCCCAAAATCGAGAACTCCTATTTTATAGGGATATTTTGCATCATTGGCATCTTTGATAAATAGTATATTTCCGCTATGCAAATCGCCATGGGTAACGCCATGAAGAATGCTTGTCACTATACCAAATTTAATGACTTGTTTCGCAAATCCTTCGTAATCTTGTTTATTCAATTGATGGATTTTTTGACCTTGAATATAATCCATGAGAATGACATTCGGATATTGTTCGGTTATACGTTTATCTGCATATGGAATAACCACATATTTCAAGTGTTTACAGTTCTCTCGCATCTGATTCATATTATTCACTTCTTCCAGGAAATTGGTCTGGTGTCTGATGATATCAATGTTTTTCAAGATTACTTTATCCAATTCATATTTATGTATCAAGGGAAAATAGGATGCTAAGGAAACAATAAACAATAACTTATCAATGGCATCTTCCAATGTTTGCTGGATATGTTTGCGTTTGAGTTTGACAATATATATTTTATTGGTATGTTTTTGATGCATTTTAAAAACCAATGATATCATTCCTGAATTCATGGGAACAAATTGAGTTACTATTTTAAAACCATAATAATCTGTTAAATCATACTTCTTCACAATCTCGAGTAATAATGATTCATCAATGTCTGAATAATCCCATGGCGCATTATCCGTATATTTGAGCAGTTTGTTACTCATAGTATTGTCAATGAAACTATTATTTAAGGCAAATGCTTGGAACATCTTAACATATAAAATATTGATAGAAATGAGTCTATATGTAATTCTGTCGATAAAGAGGGGGTAGTCATTTAGTATGCAATAAATAAGATATTCTGACCCAACTATAAACAATAATTGAAGCGTAAATAATATACCTTTTATTTGTTTCAGCATGAATAAGGATATTCTATATTTATCTTTAAATGAATATAAAAGTTTGTTTATTATGATATTTTGCTGTTGTGACATATTTTGCTGTTGTGACATATTTTGCTGTTGTGACATATTTTGCTGTTGTGACATATTTTGCTGTTGTGACATATTTTGCTGTTGTGACATATTTTGCTGTTGTGACATATTTTGCCTAAACAATATGAAAACTTAATCTTTAGTAAAAATATGATTATAGGCATTTGTGGATTCAAATCATCTGGCAAAGACACGGTTGCAGACTATTTAATCAAGGAGCATGGATATGTCAAATACAGTTTTGCTTCCGTGGTCAAAGATATTATTTCTCTCATGTTTGGATGGTCGAGAGAAAAACTAGAAGGATTGACGAAAGAAGACCGTGAGTGGCGCGAACAAATAGATCCTTGGTGGTCTCAAACCTTACAAATGCCATTATTATCACCACGATATGTCATGCAATATATTGCAACCGATCTATTTCGCGACAGTTTTCATCCAGATATTTGGGTAAAAATCGTCGAAAACCAACTTATTCAATGCGGCAACCAAAATGTAGTGATTTCTGATTGTCGATTTCGTAACGAGATAGATATGATACGTCGCTTAAAAGGCATTGTTATTCATGTGCATCGAAATGTTCCTAAATGGTTTCATGAATATCGAAATGGAATAGAAGTGAATTTAAACAATGAGTATCATGTATCTGAAATAGAGTGGATTCGCTGCTACCGAGATCATGACACCATCCAAACATTACATTCACATATTGAAAATGTATTATCTATGTCTACGCGTTCTTGATCGCCTTGTATGACTCCTTCTTCTATGACTCCTTCTTCTATGACTCCTTCTTCTATGACTCCTTCTTCGACTTCCACCTTTTGCTGATATTGGACTATACTGGTTAATAATCGGATGATTCATTTCTATATTATATCAATATAAAAATTGAAATCACAAATATATAAAGATATAAAATGATATTAAAATATTTAGTATGACTACAAATATTATTCAAATTACTAATAACATATTTACTATTACAAGATCTGAAGGATGGGGTTATGTTCAACACATTTGCGAATTTGACAAAGATATTTTTGAACTTTTATGCACAAAAAACGTATCATCTCCATTAGAAGGTGGTAATTGCCAGGTTACATATCATTTCAAAATAAAACAAACTAATAAACCTTCATACATTGTATTTATTAAAGATTTTGGTGACAAAAAATATATATCGGATAATTATATTTATGATAATAATAAAAATGTAATTATTCGTTCATGTTAAATCACGTAAACATAAAACACGTAGACATAAAACACGTAGACATAGTTAAGTTAAGAAATATCTATAATTTGATGTCCATGACTTGTTTTCACTTTTTTCAATTTGATTCCTTTTTTATGCATTTCGAGATGACAACCTTCACATAACGTCATTAAATTCGCAGCATTATTTTTATGAAAGATGGATTCGTTCGTTTGAATTATACCATCGTCATCCGCCAAATGTTGGTATTCCATATGATGAACTTCTGTGCCCATATTTTCACCGCATCGTTCGCATAGATTGACCAATTTATTTGTGTTATATCTTGATTGTTTGAGAGATAACATACTTTGACCATCGCTATTATATTTGAGTCGTATTTGATTGGCACATTCCAAAAAATCATCTGGCAAATCCAGCGATTTACATACTTCCAATCCATAGACATTGGTTCCGGACCCATATCTTAATTTGCGATTATAGATCAACATATTTTTTTCCTTGTTATACACCACCTCCATATGTTTCAAATGAACCGTTTTCATCTCTCGGATCTCTTCATAATCCACTATTTCATGTAAATGTGTTGCAAATATAAAACTACTTTTCGCCTTATGCAGTCTCTGAATACCTGCCACAAAAATACTAATAGCACTTACCGTTTCTGTTCCTGAACATAATTCATCTCCTAACACTAAACTATTCTCATTCATCAATCGCAAAATAGTTCGCAGTTCCGACATTTCCACTTCAAACGTGGAGAGACCTTTGAATATATTATCATTGCCAATAATGCGCGTAAAGATGCTTTGGTATGGTTTATAGTGAAAGGATGAACAAGGCACAAATAATCCTGCTTGCGCTAATATAACCGCAATACCCAGTGCTCGTATTATGGTCGTTTTACCGACTGCATTGGTGCCAAACAATAAGATGCCATCCGTGTATCCATCACCAAGACATACATCATTGGTTACATATAATTCATTCAAGTGAAATTGCTCGATTAAACAGTGTCGTAATCCTTTTGCATCAAGAAATGCCTTTTTCGATTCTTTGATAACAGGTTTACAATAATGATACTGCTTGGCAATAGATGCTTTCGTATAAATCATATCCATCATGGTTATAAATTGAATAATTCTCTCCAACTCTTTCTGAAAAGATCCCAATTGATCAATGATTTTGTTATAGACGTTGGTAATCAGATCTTTCATAGAGATTTTGATAGTGGATATGTTTTTACAGAGGGACGAGATTTGACTATCCATAATAAACACATTTGACGAACTCTGCTTTTCATATGAAAACGTGTCCTTCGAAAGTGTGAATGACATTGACTTCTCTTTGGTTATAGGTAATGATACCGTTTCGGCAACAGAAGGTAATGCTTCTTTCAATAGATTACAACGCCTACTTGTGCATATCAAACTATATTGATTTTTTTCAGTTTCGTGAATTTTGACATAGTCCGACGATTTAGACGATTTTTTCTCTCTGCGTTCAATCAATAGACTAAAATAAGACCGAATCGATTCCAAACTCAACTCGGAACATTTCAATAAGTCTGCCTTCTTATCCAAGTCGATATCCACATTGGATCGAATAAAATTGGTTTCAAACTGTTGACACTGTTCAATCTCTTTGGCAAGTTGAATATCAATATTCTGTTGAATAAACTGCTGTATGGTTTCACATAAATCGCCAATTTCATCTATTGTTGGATCACCATGTCGCAAATATTGCATAATGGTATTATCGTGTTTCACCATGGCAAATATTTCCGAAATGGATTGAATATTCGAACATAATAAATATAAAGATTTGGGTGTTATTTTTTTGAGAAACAATTGTCTCTCCATTTTCGATATATCTTTAATAACCGATAATTTTGGTTTCATGGATTGAACCCAGGTTGGTAATATGGAGAGAACATATTCAGTAATATCATATTCTCGCTGTAAAACCGTTTCATCGCAAATGGGATGCAATAGGTTATATAGAAATCTTCGTTTACCCATCGGTGTTAAACACTGGTTCAGCATTTCAGAGACACATGAATATTTGGTCGGTTTCACATTTCCGTCATTGATAATATTCAATTGTTTCAGTGAATGATTTGCCAATGATAATCGTTTCGAAGTGTTTTCGAATACTGGTTCTGCAATTTTTGACACCAATTGAGGATTATGTTGATAGATGAAATCCAGTAAATAACAGAATGATTGAGTTGCAATATTATGATCATTAAAGTTTTGAATGAAAATGTCAAACGACGAAAAGGTGAAAAATGTGGATAAAATTTCTTTTTGGTAACACTGTTTTTCACAATTCTTGACTAATGTCTCCTTTCTTTTACTCATAGTGAGTGCATCATTTAAATGGATTTTATGGATGGTGGAACATGATATTCCTGCATAACTGATAATGGTATCCATTTCTTTTACGTCCGGCACATTGGAAATCAAAATAACTTCACTTGGATTATATATGGAAATAAATCTCTCCAATTCGTCATAAGTGGTCGGATTATTTACATATAATTCTTTAAACTGGAATATAGTGGATTTGCCGGTGTAAATGTCAATATTCGAAATGCCGACCACGACATATTTACCTTTCATAAAGACTTTGTTTTCGATATAATCAATCCATATACAAGTGGTCGAATTCGATAAATGTTGCGATTCATTATGAAAATAGGTTCCTGGAGAGAAAATGCCTGCTAAACTGCGCGTCGTGTTTTTCACATTTTCGTCTTGTGTATAGACAACCGCGGTAAATCCAGCATCTTGTATTTTTTTGATATACTTTTCGACTTGAATATCTTTGAATCCTGCCATGACAATGTTTCCATTTTCGCCTACACAAGTATTTTTTTCCACAATATTCAATTCGCAAATACGAGAGAAATCTTGAATTTTACTGTTGGTAATGGTGTGAGTATCTTTTAGTAAGGTTCCATAGACTTCAAAAAAGGCACCAACTTGCATTAATAAAATAGTATTCGGTCCATATTCTTGTTGGTATTTATCAGTGAGATCAAAATATTCTTTAATTAAAGACATATTATATTTACTAATAAGTCTTTATATTTATTTACATTTTATATTAAACCAACTATAATGTTATCCATCTACAACAATGAACTTCAATTCGTCGCCAGGATTCATTAAAAACTGTTTACACCTTCTATACACTTTATCTGACATGATACCTAATGTATAATATAAAAATTTAATGATGAAGAGAGAAATGGTGACATATAATGGTAAATATCTACAATTGTTATGATCATATAATACCAAGTTTTTATATTTATTGTTATAGACAGATATTTCAATATTAATGTGATTGACCTCATCTTGATATTTCGATTTGAAACCGTGCACTACGGTATTATTGATTTTATAGACTGCCTTTCTAAATTCACTTCGTTGTAAATGCAGAAAACTGCATAATTTATGAATAGTGCTTGACTCGTTATCGGTGAATATGTCAATGTCAATATCGCTTTTTCCTTTGACGTAATCTGGACGCTGAATACTTCCATAAAAGTAAATTTCTTGGTCGATGTATAATGACAATTTATCAAAAAAGATTGTTTCATTTTCAGTTAATCTATTTTTAACGACGTCCATTATTAACATATATGAATATTTATTTTTGATTACAATATTATATATTTATACCACCTTTTTCATACAAACCCAACCATATACATATTCATAAATAAACAAGTATATTTTACGAATACTTCTTGTGATTGTGTATTTATTACATAAACTTACCTTTATAAAAAATTGAATGAAATAATATTAACATATTACAGAATTATTACTGTATGGATAACTTAATAATTGATTTGCAAATTGCATCAATAATTAAAATACAAAAATGGTTTAGAGGGTGCATTCTAAGATTAAAACAATTGCCTCTAGTTATGTATAAAATTCAAAAATATTTGAAATTACAAACGATTAAGTTTTCAACCCAAAATGAAGATGGTAGAATAAATAGTTGCATTGATGAACTTGAAGTGATTAAATTACTTATTGAACGGTTTGGTGAAAAAATAAAAAAACCAAAAATTAGAATGTGGTATGATATTATAGCATTTGATTATATTTATGGATGGATTCAACAACTACTATAACAAGTGATAATACTGGTAATTTAGCGATGTGTGTATATGCTTACACGAATGAAATATTAGATATTTATAGGGATAAATCTTATGAAAATGGTAAGATGAGTGAATTACTTTTCAATAAATTAAAGGAAAAAAAATATAACACTAATAACAAAAAAAGATTACTATTTCATAGTGTTAAATAAAACAGATGAAAGTGATATAATAGTTAATAGTGTAAAAGGATTAACAATATTAACACCAAATATAAATAACTTACCGTTTCAAGTTTGCTGGGATAAAAATAGAACATTCAAATATGAAAACATAAACAAAAAGATAAAAATGTTTATTGATTGCTTACAAAAACCAAAACCAAGTTGGAAAGAAACATTTATGTCAAATATACGGATATTAGATTTATAGATATTCACGTGGAATATAAGAATTACATATTTGCCTATGTCCTATTTTAAATCTTCCAGAATACATAAAATTATCTTTAAAAGTATTGCTATTAATGTATGAAACTATATTATTTAAATTGCACTTTTTTTTTGGTTTAAGCATTATTAAACCACCACCAAAATAATTCACTTTACCTAAAAATGATACATTTTGATTCCGTGTTAAATTATAAATATATATACAATCTTTACCATGATTAGTGTTTATGGTAGTAATATTTCTTGGAGCTCCCCATTCAAACCAATTATTTTCATTAAACTTTCTTATTTTTCTTTCAATCAGTTCTTTTTTGTGATTTAATAAATGTTTATTAATTTTCTCATTATCGCAAGGATAGTTTTCAATATAAATATATTTATCTATTTTATCTTCACCATTTAATACTTCTATATTACCAAGTTCCTGATTTTTATATACTTCTTCTTTTCCACTAACAAGACCAACATAAATGTCAAAATAGTCTTGAAACAATACACTATTATTATTTTCTTCTTCTCCAAAAGTAATTAATCCATTACTGTTTGTAATATAGAGTAATTTGTCGTTATATAATACTTTTTTATCAATTAAACTATTTTTACAATATCTAAAAACAATAACATCAATCGATGCATTCTCAAACATTTTTTCGTTATGATTATGGAATATGTGAGTAAATGTTCCATTTGCCATCATCACATTCAATAATTTTGACGCACTTGTTAATTTAAGAAAATCAGAAGGAACAATAAATATTAACTCACCATTATCGTCAAGTAAATTATAACATTTTTCTGTAAAATCAATGTATAAGTTTCCTTTTTTAGTTCTAACATAAGGTGGATTTCCTACTATTGTTTTGTATTTTTTTGTGATTGTTTGTGTCATGAAATCTCCATAAATAACCTTATCTTTTTGTATTTTATCTAATAATTTAATTTTTGTATCAATTTCATACATATCAAATGTTATACTTGGTATTTTATCTGTAATAAATGTAATTAAATCACCTTGACCCATAGATGGTTCTAATATATTGGATGGAGTATTTAATATAAACTCAAATACCTTTTCTTTGAGTTCATTATAGGTTGTAAAATATTGACCTAAATCATGTTTAGTTGTCATAGTTGTCATTTCTGTGTTTATAATTTATTTTAAATCAATTTTTTTTTATTGTAATATCTCTTTTGACTATATTGAATGCCACATTTTTCACAACTATATAAAATCCATTTTAGTTATATTCATAGTACTCTTAGTTATATACATAGTATTATTTAATTCTTTATATTTTGGGATTACAAATAGAGTGCCAAATGTGAAGATTTGGATTTTCGGATTTTCGGCGACATTATGAATTACCTAAATTATGTAACAAAGTATCTGCGTTATTATTGGTGACTTCTCCAGTTAACATAGCGGATTCATACATTTTTCTTAATACATCATTGGGTGCATTGGTTCCGACCTTGATTAAATTATGGTCTCGCAGATATAGTTTGATATCATTGATATTTCTTCGTTTCAACTCCTTTTGAGCAGTTAATATTTGCTTTCTGGTTCCTCTATCTTTAATCAAGATGGCAACTTTGCGTTTAATGTCTGATTTTCCAAGTGTATATTTACGCTTTATTGTTTTTTTCGTTATATGTCTTGTCGCGATTATATTTCCTTGTTTATGTTCAACATTCACATTTTGATTTATAGGACTAACAATTAGAGTTGGATTAGCATTAGGTTTTATAATGATATTATCAGAAACGGCATTATTGTTAGAAAGAAAATTATTATTATTGTTATTGGAAAGAGAATTATTATTGTTATTGGAAAGAGAATTATTATTGTTATTGGAAAGAGAATTATTATTGTTATTGGAAAGAGAATTATTATTATTATTGGAAAGAGAATTATTATTGTTATTGGAAACCGGATTGGAAAGAGGATTCGAATAAGTATTGGAAATGATAAAATCGGTTTGTTGCTTATTTTCCAATTCCTTTTGTTTGATTTTATCTTTCAATTTTTGCAATCTGTTTTCTCTCGATGATATCTCTTGGGTTTTGACAGAAGGAAGAATTAAAGATGCTGACGGATTGGTTACCACCCCATTTCGCTGTGTCTTACTCCATTCGCGATAACTGGGTTTCAATCCACCCTTTAATACTCCATAAGGAACATTGTCGCCTTTATAAGGAGTATGAATTTTAAAGGGTTCGGCATGGTTGGAAGGGGGTTGGATGGTTGTTTGAACTAAATCATCTGGCAAATCAATATTGACGATAGGAGAACTTGAATTGAGCGAATGATAATTTCGAATCGTCCTTCTCTCCAAATCGTCCTTCAATCTCTGTTTTTCTTCGTTGATTTGTTTTTGTTTCGAGAGGGATTGTAAATAATGGAGTGAATCATTAAACTCGTCAGAATAACTAATTGCATCAGTCGACGCCTTATCAATAACCGGTTTTGGTAATCGTTTTTTTTGACTATCCAAATCTTGAGTTTCATTTTGTTTATGTTCTTTAATTCTCTTCAATAACTTATTTTTCAGAACGTTAGGCGATATAATCGGAATCGGTTTCGGATTCATTTTCTCTCTGTTTTTCTTTGTTTTGGACTTGCTCATACTAAACAAGGATGGATTGATGGAAATGGTTTTGTTTGACATGAGTATTCTATTATTATATTGTCAAATAAAAATAACTGATTCTTTCGCGTCGTCTTAATATATTGTGAAAACCATTTAAAAAAAAATTGATATATTAAATAACCGAATGGTGATGTCAAATACATATAACTCACAACACGCCATTATGTCCACTATTGAAAAGAATCAGAATATGAATCAAGATAAAGAAATGGATATGGATAAGGAAGAAACTGTATTTGACATCGAACATGAACCTTATATTGAAACACCATTTCAAATCATTGAATCCTATTTTAAAGGTCAACAATTGGAGCGATTTGTAAGACATCAGTTAGAATCCTATAATAATTTTGTTGGATACCAAATCACTAAAACCATTGAAATGTTTAACCCAGTTCACATTGCATCCGAGCAAGATTATGACCCAGTTTCCAAGAAATATGCACTTGAGATTTTCATTACCTTTGAGAATTTCAATATTTTCAGACCGCAAATCCACGAAAACAATGGTGCTATTAAATTGATGTTCCCACAAGAAGCACGTCTTCGTAATTTTACATATGCTGCTGCTACTACCATTGATATCAATATTAAATATGTGATTCGAACTGGTCCTAACTTGGATGAAATGCGTATTCTTCATAAAACCATTCCAAGAGTTCATATCGGAAAATTACCCATCATGTTAAAATCCAATATTTGTGTATTAAGTCAGTATAAGCATTTTGATACATATCAAACAGGTGAGTGCAAATTTGATGCAGGTGGATATTTCATTATCAATGGTTCCGAAAAAACAGTCTTAGGACAAGAACGTGCCGCTGAAAATCGCGTTTATTGCTTCAATGTGGAAAAGAATGAAACCAAGTATTTATGGAAAGCAGAAATCAAATCGGTACCTGATTTTAAGTGCATTTCTCCTAAACAAATTTCGATGTTATTATCCTCTAAAAACAATGGATTTGGATTTCCGATTGTTCTCGAAATTCCGAGAGTAAAAGAACCTATTCCTCTATTTATCGTGTTTCGAGCATTGGGTGTCATTACAGATAAAGATATTTGTGAAAAGGTCCTACTCAACATCAACGATGAGAAAAACAAGGAAATGTTGGAAGCGTTAAAGGCATCCGTCATTGAATCCGATAAATACCTTACACAAGAAGACTGTATCCGATATATTACCACCTATGTAATGTATACACCTATAAATATGGATAAAGAAACCGGTGCAAAGAAAAAGCATGAATTTACACTCGATATCTTAAACAATGATTTATTTCCACACTGTCATAACATGGAACAAAAGATCTATTTCTTGGGTTACATGGCAAGTAAATTATTGATGTCTTATTTCGAAATCATTAAGCAAGATGATAGAGATTCGTATATCAATAAACGCGTGGATGGAACTGGAACATTATTGAATAATTTATACAGAAATTATTTCAATAAATTGGTGAAAGACATGGAAAAACAAATTATCCGAGAAATCAATACTGGATCTTGGAGATCGAAAGATGATTATGAAAACATTATTAATTTAACCAATATTTATAAGATTATTAAATCCACCACTATTGAAAATGGAATTAAACGTGCTTTATCTACTGGCGATTTCGGAATCAAACTCAGTAATTCTACTAAAGTCGGCGTGGCACAAGTGTATAATCGATTGAATTATGTATCCAGTTTAAGTCATGTTCGACGCATTTCGACACCAACTGATAAAAGTGGTAAATTAATTCCGCCTCGTAAATTACATAATACCACATGGGGATTTATTTGCCCTGCAGAATGTTTTGATCCAGAAACACCCATTTTAATGTGGGACGGATCGGTTAAGCGTGCTGCAGAGATACAAATCAATGATATTTTAGTTGATGATTTAGGAAATCCAACAACTGTAAGAACTACATGTTCTGGAACTAAAAATATGTATGATATTATTCCTGATAAAGATAATTTTATTAAACATAGAGTAACTGATAATCATATTCTCACTCTAAAAATTCGAGGTCACAAATCTCTTATGTTATCAAGTAGAAAAGATAGAATATATACTCATATTGTGCAATTTCTTGATCGAGATGAATTGAAATTTAAAGAAAAGTATTTTAATTCTCAACAAGAGGCAGAAGAATTTATTAAAAGTTTTGATGATGATAATACATTAGATATTTCCATTGAGCAATATTTGAAGTTAGATAAAAGAACACAAGATAAATTGGTTTTGTTTAAAACAGAAGGCATTCAATATGAAAAAAAACAACCAACCATGGAATCCAAATTCAAATTAGTTGAAGCAGGAATCGGACCTTATGTTGGTTGGCAACTTCACGATAAACGTGGAAGATTTTGTTTGCAAGATGGATTGGTTACACATAATACCCCTGAGGGTCAATCTGTTGGCGTTGTAAAAAATCTCAGTTATATGACTCACATGACCATTTATTCCAGTTCATTGCCTTTACACGAATATATTATGCCAAATATTCTTAAAATCGACGATCCTACCTTATCACCTGCATCCATGTACGATAAAGTAAAAGTTTTTATTAACGGAGCATGGGTCGGCATCACATTAAACCCTGAAGAACTATATGTATCACTAAAAGATAAAAAGTATAAGGGAATTATCAATGTATACACATCAGTCGTCTTTGATTATAAATTAAAGGAAATCAGAGTATGTAATGATAGTGGTCGATTAACCAGACCAGTTCTTCGTGTGAAAGATAAAAACATTTTAATTACCAATGAGATGATTCGTAAATTGGATAACGGAGAATGCACATGGGATAATTTGCTCACTTCTTCATCCTTGAAAGAGGCAGTCATTGAATATATTGATCCAGAAGAACAAAGTTGGTCCATGATCGCTACGAAACCCAAAGATTTGATTCACCCAGATAATGTATTAAAACGATTCACACACTGTGAAATTCATCCATCGACTATCTTTGGGGTATTAGCATCATGTATTCCTTTTCCGGAACATAATCAATCGCCCAGAAACACATACCAGTGCGCTCAAGGTAAGCAAGCAATGGGTGTTTATGCAACCAATTACGAAAATCGAATGGATAAAACTGCCTATATTCTGAATTATCCAATGAGACCATTAGTCGAAACACGTATCATGGATGTGATTAATTTAAACAAAATTCCATCTGGTTCTCAACTCATTGTTGCAATTATGACTCACACTGGATATAACCAAGAAGATTCCTTAATTGTGAATAAGGGTTCCGTTGATAGAGGTATGGCACTCGCCACGATTTATCATACTGAAAAAGATGAAGACAAACAAAAAATCAACGGCGACGAAGAAATTCGCTGTAAACCAGACCCAACCAAAACCAAAGGCATGAAAATGGGTAATTATAGTAAGGTGAATAATAAAGGCGTCGTTCCTGAGAATGAATTGGTGGAAAATCGAACCGTCATTATTTCAAAGGTGGTTCCCATCAAAGAAAACCGAAATGATCACACCAAAATCATTAAATATGAAGACCAGAGTAAATTGCATAAAACCTGTGAAGAAACCTATGTCGACAAAAATTATATTGATCGAAATGGTGAAGGATACAATTTTGCAAAGGTTCGCATCCGAGCACTCCGAAAACCTGTTATTGGGGATAAATTCTCGTCCAGACACGGACAAAAAGGTACCGTCGGTAATATTATCCCAGAATGCGATATGCCTTATACTGCAAATGGTGTCAGACCAGATATCATTATTAATCCACATGCTATTCCATCTCGTATGACCATTGGTCACCTCAAAGAAACCGTTCTCGGTAAAGTATTGGTAGAGCTTGGATTGTTTGGAGACGGTACTTCCTTCGGCGAATTCGAATTGATTGATATCTGTGACTTATTATTGAAAGCAGGATATGAAGCACATGGCAATGAACTCTTATATAGTGGAACCACCGGCGAGCAGATTGAATGCAGCGTATTTATGGGTCCTGTCTTCTATCAGCGTCTCAAGCACATGGTCAATGATAAGGCACATAGTCGCTCGATTGGTCCAATGGTCAACCTCACCAGACAACCTGCTGAAGGTCGCAGTCGTGATGGTGGATTAAGGTTCGGAGAAATGGAGAGAGATTGCTATTGGGGTGAGACGACAATTGCTCTTACAAATTACGTTGGAGTAAAAATTAAAAATATGCAAGATTGTAATTTTGAAGTATTAGGTTGGGATGAAAAATGTCAACAAATGATTCCTTCTAAACAGACAGGATTTCTATATAAAGGCGAACGTGAATGTCTGAAAATAACATTTGTTGATGGAAGAACTAATATTTGCACACCAGAACATCCCATATTAACATCAGATAATAAGTGGATAAAAGCGAAGGATTTACAAGTTGGTCATACTCAAGTAAAATCAAGTGTAACTTATTTAACAGTAGATTTAGAAGAAGAAATAAAACTGTGTAATGGATGGACTTTAGATGTTGGTGATTTGCAATTTAAAACAGACAATATATCAAATTATTTAAATACATTGATTTTCGCAAAATTGATTGGATATTTAATTACAGACGGAAATATACATTTAAATAAAAACAAATTGACGACAAAAATTTATTTGGGACATATGATAGACGTGAATAGTTTTGTTAAGGATTTAAAACAGTTATGTGTTACAAAACAATTAAACTTTAAATCTAATAACTTATATCAAGTTACAATTCCTGCTAAATTAGCAAATCATATTATTAAATTAAAAGGAATTCTCATTGGAAGAAAAGTGAATCAACCTGCATCATTGCCTGCCTTCATTTTAGATCCACAATGTCCGCTTCCTATTGTTCGTGAATTCTTAGGTGGATTGTTTGGTGGAGATGGACATACATGTGTATTAGGAATGCATAGAGGAAAACGCGACATTTTATCATCCATATCCTTTTCGCAAACAAAACATAGTAATCATCTGGATAGTTTAATGGAAATGATGAACCAATTAAAAACATTATTTGCACGATTTGGAATCCATAAATTGACTATTCAAAAACCGAAACAAACCACACTTTCGAAAAAGTCGTCTTCTGATACAAAATCTTATCAAGTAACTCTGCATTTAGATATGGATGAACTAATTCCATTTCACGAGAAAATCGGATTCAGATATTGTTGTCATAAAACGCAGCGATTGGAAGCAGCAGTATCTTACCGACGATTAAGAAACGAAGTGAAGAGACAGCATGACTGGTTAGTCAATCGAGTAGATGAAATCACTCATTTTAGTGAAATCAAAAGAGAACAACCGGATAAAACAGTTCCGACTAAAAAAGCAATTCAGCAAGCAGTCGATGAATTGAACATCTTGGAACCACTTATCCATCCATATGCAGTTCCATCCGCTCATGATATCACAGACCATTTAATCAAGGGAACATCGTTTGGGAAATTTGCAAGTTGTTCCTTTCCAACCGCAGAAGAATACTTGAGAGAAATTGGTGCTCTTGACTGGTTTTTACAAGAGGAACCATCTAAAGAATTATTGGATGATATTGATCTTGAAGACTTGGATATGGAAGATGTGGAAGATGAAGAAGAAAACTCTTCGTATGGTGTGAATCGTGACTGCGAAGGATTGCCAACTATGAATTTGAAAGTCATTGATATCAGACCAGCAGGAATTCACCCTGTATATGATATTGAAGTGGAAAATACGCATTCCTTCTTGGCAAATGGGGTGGTTGCACATAATTGTATGGTATCCCATGGCGCGGCAAGATTTACGCGTGGAAGAATGTATGACGCATCTGATAAATACCAAGTCCATGTTTGTAAAAAATGCGGTTTAATTGCGTCTTACAATGATGAAATGCATATTCATTTATGTCATACTTGTGGAAATAGAACGGATTTTGCATATGTCGAAATTCCGTATGCTTGTAAACTTCTATTCCAAGAATTGAATACCATGAATATCGCTCCAAGATTGATTACGGAATAAATAGTATTTTATATATGTATATTATATCAATAAATCCAAAGTAAATAAAATATGTATTTCAATATTCTATTTACCAATCATTCTAAATTATATTTTATTATAAATTCTTTTTTTTTAGCGTAACAAATTGACTACATAAGTGGTGGATGCAAACAATAGACCGCCCCATAAGGTATCTATGATCACAGTGAATATAGACCAATTTTTCAAGAGTGCATAATTTGTGGTTTCATATACACCATAGATGATGATACCCAACAGAAAAGCATCACTTACTGATTTATGCGGTTTAATGATAAAATAATTTAAACCCACAATTAATAGTATGTAGCATATGGCCGCGCCTAAATAATTGATTTTCATTGAACTTCCTTGCACTTGTTGAATCTGGGAACCAAAATATCCCTTTATTATACGTAAATAGAGAAAGTCGATTGCGACTAATAGAATCGCACTTACCAACATCAAAAAATGAAACATTATATATTACATAAATAGAAAAGTATTCCTTTAGAGAAAAACTTTTTTACTAACCTATTATATAAATGTCGACATCTATAGGATATACAAGTCCGATCAATGGAAGTAATGTAGCATTTCAATCTTTAGTAGTCAGACCTGAAAACTCTGGCGGTGCCATTAGAGGTTATATGCCACAACAAACTCAAAATGTGGATAAACGCTATCCTGAATTCGAGCACATCCGTTTCACATTGAAAAATGCATGGAATACCACTTATCCAAGTCAATTAAGACGAGACAATATACAAAAACCAATCACTACCCCTTTTAGAGCAGTCAATAATGCAGGCGATTTATTAAGTCGTGAAAACTATTCATGTGGAGGAACATGTCAGTCCTTTCAAAGCAGACCAGGACTAAAAGGATTAAGACAACGTTTTGGTTCTATTCAAGATACATGTGTTCCATCCGCTGCCTATAATTCTCTCCAATTAATTAATAATATTCCTGCTGCTGCATGTAACGTAAAATATGTTTATGATAGTTCAGATTACGTAACCTATTTAAAACAAAAAGCGGTCAATAAAAATTATAATGATCTCACTTATGGTGGAGACCAATCAAATACAAGTCAATCTGCTATTCGAGCAATTCGTAGATATTAATTTAAGTTCGTTTTTCATATGGCAAAATATGTCACAACAAATAACCCAATCAATTTCTCTCTAACAATGTCTATATTAAATATATTTGATATATATAAATGACAACTCCATATGCCGTATCAACCAACATAGGATCAGTATCATATAATAATTATGTAAATGCTCCTATTACCGGTCCATTAAGTACAAACCAATATCCAGGCATTATTCCATATCATAGTTACGGAACTTTAGCAGGAATACGACCTACGCCACCCCAATTTTATCCAATGCAAGAACCTGTCTATTCTGATATGAATTCCAATATGAGAAAACAATATTTAAGAACCGCCATTTCGCAAACCGTGAAAGCCAATCAGACCGCTTTAGGAAAAATGTCCGCCCCTCAAGCATATATTATCAATTCCTCTCAAAGACAAGTGCCTATATCCAGTCATACCAATTATATTGCTCCCATTCCAGCATCTATGTATGTGAATATTGTGAAAGCCAACGCAGTTGGTCAAACCGCATATAAAGTCAATTTACCGAATGATGTGCCTACCAGCACCAAAAGTTACTACCCCAGTGGCACGAGAACTACCATTAAGCGCGTTCGTTCAGGAGGGTGTGTTGCTCCAAAGAAAAAGGGATCCATTTACAACACCAGTTTAAGTAATGGAAAAGTATGTGCATGGGGATCTATTGTGCGTCAAAATTATTAAACGGTGATTGATAAAAAAATAATATTTAGTATTATTATAATATGCCATATCCAGTATTAACCCCTGCTTACGGATTAGGAAGTTACGGTAGAATGGGTCCTGCTTTAACCATAAGTAGTCCTCGTACCAAAATCGGTTCTCAAAATCGCATTTATGCATACATGAAAAGTGTAAGTCCTGATGGCGATTTCTTGTTTAAACAACAATTGATTTTACAGTTGGGTCTTAACTTTATGCCAGTAGTGAATCCATGGACTGGTCTTTAAATTTAGGATTATATATTCTATGATTTATTATATAATAAAATATAAATAAAATTATTTTATACGGATTTTATATAATGAATAAGTATTTAGTAGAATTTTTGGGAACAATGTTCCTCATGTTCGTTATTTTTGCGACTGGCAATTGGTTAGCAATTGGTGCTGCATTGGCGATTGCTGTAATGTTAGGTGGGTCCATATCAGGAGGTGCATTCAATCCTGCCGTAACTATTTCTCTCTATGCTGCTGGTAAATTATCCAAATCGGATGTCTTGCCATATGTCATTGTGCAAATATTAGGCGCCCTTGCTGCCTTTTATGCGTATAAAAAATATGTGAATAAGGCGTAGATTTTCTTTTTTCTTTCTTCCAGTATATAAATGAGAAGACATAGAAGAACGATGAAAGGTGGATTTTTAGACAGTCTTTCTAATACTTTATCGAATTGGGGATCATCCATCAGTCAAGGAACTTCCAGTATGTGGGAAAAAACGAAAAATGCGGTTTCAAGTTCAACTTCACAACCACCTACACAACCACCTATGACAACCACCACTTATGGAGGAAGAAGAACCAAACATAGAAGATCCAGACATAGAAGAACCAGATCAAGACACATGCGCGGCGGATTTAAAGATAATATGCCAACCAGTGGTATTGCTGCACATGCATCGCCTATTTCTGGTGTAAAAATGGCAGGACCTCATAATTGGGTTGGAGGTAGAAGACGTAGTAGAAGACATCGTTAAATTTGAATGGCATGATATGGATTTGTATTTTGATGTTGAGTATCCAATTCCTTTTTCAGAGTATGAAGCATTAGAGTGAGATAAATAATACAACCTGCAATAAATAAGTGTAGAAAACCGAATAATATATTGGATTTCATTATAAAATAACAGATGCCCAATTCAATACTCAATACTATGGAAAAAAGAGATGCACTAATGAAACCTAATTTATTATATATCATATAATATATAATGAATTTGTTTTACACCCTTGAAGATTTAAAATAGCACCTTGAAGGTTGGACATAATCAAGTCCATGTAAATTTTGGGTAGGCTTACTAAATGTAAGGGTTGATTAAACCGATTTCTTCTTCCAGAATGATACTGGTAAATCCCTGAAATGTCCAAATGAGAATACACCCAAGGACATATAAATATATGTAGTGTCTTTAAGTTATTTTTTCTAAAATACTTTAAGGGTGCGATTTTAAATCTTCAAGGGTGTAAAATAGTTTTAATAAAAGTTTTAACTTAAAGATTCTTTTTATATTATATATACAATTATGGAAGAGATCAAGAACCAATATAGTAAGTTGCTTACAGGTCATAATTCAGTGGATATATATGAACATTTGCCAACATTATTCAAATATGCAAGTGAATGTAATAGTGTGTTTGAAACAGGAGTAAGAGGATGTGTATCATCATGGGCATTTTTATATGGACTGTTAAGCAATGAAAATGGACATCATAAACAATTATTTTTGAATGACATTAATGAATGTGATATTCAACAATTGGTCAAATTATCCAATACATTTGATACCATTTCTGTAAAGCATGAATGGAAAAACAATTTATTATTGGATTTTACAGAACATTATGATATCACTTTTATAGACACATGGCATATTTATGGACAATTGAAGAGAGAATTGGAAAAGTTTTCAAAGATAACAGACAAATATATAATTATGCATGATACTACCGTGGATGAAATTCATGGAGAAACTATTCGATGTGGATGGAATCCTATTCAACAAAGCAAAGAATCTGGATTTCCAGTTGAAGAAATTACAAAGGGACTTTGGCCTGCAGTAGAAGAGTTCCTGCTTCATAATCCAGACTGGTATTTAAAAGAACGTTTCACAAATAACAATGGACTCACTATATTAGCAAGAAAAGAATAAGGTTAGAACAAAAATTGAGAGAAAATAACATTGGAAAATGATATGTATGCAACAATACACTTTCAATCATGGAATTAGCATTAGATTCAGATATTTATACTCCAAGTATGGATGATGGCAATTATGTCGATTATTTGCCACCATCAAGTAAATTCAAACACGGAATAAGATGTGCATGTGGTGCAAGAAAGGATCATGTCTTCGATTCAAGGCAATCATTTAGTGTCCATATCAAATCCAAAACACATCAAAAATGGTTAGCAGAATTGAATGCCAATAAAGCCAATCATTACATAGAATGCGTTAAAATGAAAGAAACCATTATTGCCCAGCAACACATTCTCGCCAAAATGGAGATGGAATTGCGAAAAAAGACTGACACGATCGCCTATTTATCACAGCAATTGGTAGCGTTAAATACAGGTAAAACAGATATGATTGATCTACTATCGTTTGATTAAAGAAAGAAATACAATACAATCTATAAGAAATCCATTAAGACATAGAAATCAACTGTTTGGCACTTTTAATGGTGGTTGCCTTGGAAATATGTTTAATGATTTTATCTTTGTTATCTTCTTTACAGTCCATTACTTCAATAATCAATTTGCTATATTGATCAGATCGTTTCGATTCTGGATTGTTATAATCAGGGAAGGTTTCCTTATACACTTTCATCAGATTTTCGTTTTTGAAGGAGACCCTTTTGATTAATTTTTTAATGCGTGTTTTATCTTCTTCTTCCTTTTCCCATTTATCGTCGTCTTTGATATAAAAGGTTTCTCTCTTCTGGTCCGTGCAATGAATAGGTCTGACTGTTTCATCGAGTGCATTCAACTTTTTGACGATAATGTTGGAGATTCCTTCGACATATCCAAGTTCTCCGACTTCCATGAAATCGCTCAATTGCAGGGTAATCGAGTCCATAAAATCAGTGATATTCATGGCATTTTTACATGTTTCATTTAAGAAAAAATTTAAGTTAAATGCTTTATTGTTTGAATTGGTGGTGATAGCATTATTCGTGATATTATAGGTTCCTTTTTTGACGATTTCTAAAATCAATTCTTTAATATCAGATTGTTCTTTTCGCAAGTCAGAGTTCTCTCGAATCAGCATCATAATCAATTGTTTTTCATCCGGTTCTTCCGAGAGAACAACTGCATCCGGTTCTTCTGAGAGAACAACTGCATTTTCTTGTTTATGACATTGTTGATTATGTCTCCACAATCCCTGACGATGAATGTATGTTTTATCACAGATCGAACAATGATATGGTGTGGTTGCCGTTTTGTTGCCTGATGTTGCCGATGTGTAACCATTAGGCAACAAAATAGGGGTGCAAAGGCCTTTGTTTTTATGTCTCCATAATCCGGTTCGATTTTTATATATTTTTTCACAATTGTCACATTTCAGTGCGGCAACAAATGTCCCCATTTTGTCCCCTAAAGTAACCATAATGTAACCATAGATTTTTTTCTTTAAGTTTTTTTCGAAAAAATTATCGTAACAAAAAATAAAAGTATCGTTTCATTTGTGACGATAAATATTTTTTATCAAGACAAAAAATTTCGTCAGTCAGGACTTTTTCGTTGAGTCATTTTTGGACATTTATTTTTGTCCAATTTTCAAAATTTAAAAAACTTTCCCAAGACATTTTCGTGATTTTTAGTAATTATGCCATTTTCTAGGTCTAGGGAAATGGAGAGTTATAGTTTTTAGAGGAATTCCCTTAATTGATCGGTGAAATGGAGAGTTATAGATTGTTAGAGGAATTCCATTATTGATCGGTGAAATGGATAGTTATAGTTTTTAGAGGAATTCACTTAATTGATCGGTGAAATGGATAGTTATAGTTTTTAGAGGAATTCCCTTAATTGATCGGAATTATTAAATCAATCATCGAATCTTAATATAATATTATATCTCTATATATAGTAATAATGTCAAACATATTTCAAGAAGTATTAACCGATGCAGAAGGAGTGCAAGAGAGATTATTAGGACCAACCTATCCATATTATCAAAATATCAAAACGCCTTCTCAAATCGGCATGAGCGATAAAGGAACCATTAAACAAATGGCCAAGGATATTGATGGATTGATTCAATATGTGGAATTATTAGTGTCTGGCAATAGTAAAGCATCTGCAACAGGTGGTCCTTTAGGAAATAAATTCTTCTTAAAAACAGGCGCCAAATGTTTAGCAACCGATAATTGCTCTGACCCTAACGACTCATCCACCTGTCAGCAAGTCGATCGATATATTTATATAGATAATGTTCCGGATGGAAATATTCCCTTTATATCAAGTGGAATGGGGGTCAATTTCTCCGAATTTAAAGGACTCATTCCAGGTGCAATGGGAAACCTGAATGTGTTAAATCCATTTGCCATTTTGAGAGCATTCATGTCTGGGTCGACGCCTCCCTGCCAACAAATTACCATGCAAACTATCACCACCGATAACGCAAAATCGTCAGAGACCCATTATGTTACATTGACTGATATTGCAAGTATGGATCCATGTATGTTTTCGGATAATAAAAATCCAGTCACTGGAAAGCAGTGTAAGGAAACTTTTTTAAATAGAATGCAACCTCAAATGCTGAATGAGACTGAATACATGATTCCAGATGATCCTCTTGCTCAACTCTATTTTGCCAGTCTTGGTGCATTAGGATTATTTATTTTATATCGATTGATGGAAAAAGAACGATGATAACAAATAATAATTACACCAACCAAACAAAAAAATGAGACAAATAAATTAAAATTGATTATTTTTATTTTTATATTATTGTAATAAATTAAACATGAATAATTTTCAATATCATTATAATATAATTTCAATTATTTATAGTGGAATAAATTCAATTGTATACAAAGTTTACAATAGAATAAATCATACATTTTATGCGTGTAAAAGAATAACTATCTTAGAAGACAATATAGAAAAAATAAATAATGAAATTTTTATTATGGAATTGATAAAATATGATGATGATTTTATAAAATTACATGAATATTTTATAGATATATTTTATTATTATATTATTTTTGAGTTAGCATATGGTAACATATTAGATTATATAAAACAGAATGTTATTTTTGAAAATGATATTAAAAACATATTTTTACAAATTTTATGTTCTATTAAAAAATTACATGAAAAAAATATTATACATTTAGATATTAAACCTGATAACATTCTATATATTATAAAAGACGACAAAATTAAAGTTAAAATAAGTGATTTTGGAAATTCGGTTTATAATTATAATAATTATGTAAAAAATATCTTCATAAATTGTACGCCAGAATATAGTTCTCCAGAATTATTTAACAACATAATAAATTGTAGAAATGATGTATATTCGATTGGGTATAGTTTGTATAAACTGCTTATGGAAGAAACAAATTATACTAACATCAATTATAATAGTTTATTCAATAAAAAAAAACATTTATACCAATTTCATAAAAATTGGGATAAAATAAGTTTTGATGCAAAAGATTTAATAAACCAAATGATTAACCACAGACATAATTTGAGACCAAATATAAATAAATGTTTAAAACATAAATGGTTTAATAATTATAAATAACCAAATTAAGTTCTCATTTTTCTTTTCAGTCGGTGTAATAAATAATAATAAATAATTAAATAATAATAAATAATAATAAAGAATTGATATAATCATTTATTATTCGGTAATCAGATTGGAAGAAGAGGTGGTATTGCTGGTATCACTATCGTCAACGGCACCAGATATTTGTGGAGGTGAACCACCTGTCATTTGGTTGGCATAATCTTGTTGCGACTGCATGATGCCATTGACTTGTGTTTGTAAATTTTGAACATTGCCACTTAAATCTTGGACTTGTTGATACACGCCGGAAAATTCATCCAATCTCTCTTTCAAATAAGATATATTTCCTGCATTCTTTTGGGCGAGTATAAATGCATTGCTTGGATCGGTTGTATCATAGGATTGATATTGGTTTTCTAAACCTTCCATAATATGCGATGCATCTATAATCTGAAAGAATAGTAAACACATAAAAAAGACAATCAATATATTTATCAATGACAACATTAATATATATAATATTACTTTTTATTTTCTTCCATAATATTATATATGTCGTCTGCAGTTTATCCATTAGGAATGAATTCAATGCCATCATCTGGATATAATCATAATAGCACCTATTTGAATAAACAATATGTTACTTGGAAAGGAACTGGAGTTAATAGTTTTCCAGTAGGAACAGCACCTGGTCATATCAGACCTCTCACCAACAAAGATCCTGGAAACGTTTTTCCAACTGGATTTGGATTGCCAAGACCTATTAAGCATTTTAGAAAGGGACGTGTTATCCCTCCTCCTCCAGTCGAAGGCGTTCCCAATTTGAATGTGAATAGTCCATATAGCGATACTGCATTATCTATTGATGAAAATGGTCTCATCAATTATAATCTGAATAGATATGTTAAATCCAGTAAAGGAACTTCTCTCGGAGGCGGTTTTGGAGGATCTGGATTATTGAATGATATGCAAGATAAACCTGGATCCTATATTGTGAAAATCAATCCTCTCAATGAAGTGGATGGAGTTACACAAATGCAGCAAGATTGTACTACATGCGAAGGCATTGCAATTGTCGCCTCTTATAAACCTAATGTGGGCAATCTAACCCAAGATCCTGCTCCCAATACTACTAACCTGAGATGGTGCTGTAACCAAGAACGATTTGCAAAACGCCGTGCCATATACGCCAGCACCAATTTAAGCAAAAATTATTATACCAGCACAAAACAATATTTGCAAAACAGATGTAAAACCTATGACCAAAAAGCATTCAATTTCTTATCTTATCGAAGCAATGGCGCAGGACCTTATGATAACAATAACCCATATTACTATACTTTCGATGGAAATAAAGGTCCGACACCTGGAAGTCCACTCGCCCTGGAAAATACCTACCTAGCAAATTGTCAATTAAACGCACAATTATATGAAGGATCCGAAAACGCGTTTATTTATCAAATGTTGGGCATCATGCTAAACGAACATATCATCACACAATCGGAAGTTACTGCCTTTAACGAAACAGGTATTAATTCGATACAAGGATTTTATGACTGGATTCAATCGCTCCCAGAATCTCAAAGGACGTCGTCGATGATTGTATTCGAAGTGTTTATCAATAATCCTTACTGGGGAATGCCTCCATCCGGACCCACCAATCCAACTGGATGTCAATTAACTGTATATAAACCCAATAACTATCAATACGCAAAACAAGGCGCGGTATCCAGTTCAACACGCTTACTAAAATTGAATGTGGACACCATTTCCACCAATGCAGCATCATTACAACGAAATAATAATACTGGACCTCAATTGGTAACGGCCAATCAACTATATGCAGGAGATGCCAACCAAACAAGTAATTTATTGAAAAACAAAGCACCCTCGTGCGGAACTCCTCTTCCCTTGAATATGAGTCAAACTGGACCGTTTCAAAATAAAAAATTCTGTCACTATCAGCAAAGCATGCCATCGTATCAACTACCTAAATCACAACCTAACCCTTATAAATATTTCCCAGGAACCGTATTCAGTTCCAATCATTATTCACAATCTCCAAATACTTATACCACTACAACTGGAAGCGATGCCTATAACTAACTAATAGTTTGAATTGCATTCTATTCTGGGACGAAAAAGATGTCTTATACAATAATAATCCGCATTATGATGATGTGATCTATTTTTATATTCGAAATTATTATAATTGTTCATTGTATTCGATTTTATGGATTTGATCCTTTCAATTTTATCATATCAGATTCATATTAGATCCAATCAATGTTCATTCACCATGGGTAAAAACAAATTCGTCTTTTCTGTAAATTTATTACATGGAATATTATATTTCTCACACCAAGAAACCGATTTTTGTATATTGGACTTTTTGATGTTTTCAATCTTATCCATTTTGTTTTTGTTTTTGAATATAGCAACAATCTGATCCAATGCTTCAATCTGTTGCTGACCTATAATGATATTCAAATCATCTATTTTATTCTTAAAGTGATATGGAATATTCCCACTCAAAATACTCGCAATATTCTTATTATCCAATCTCTTTAATAATATAATCAAATGAATAGAATTTAATTTCAAATAGGATTTCGATGATTCGTCGTGTTGAAACGATTTACATACTATGTATCTATCAAGCGACGTTATATTATTCGTATTGGGTTTGGCAATATAAACCTTCTCATAGAGAGAAGATAAAAAATATAAACTATCGATAATCGGTTTATGTAACATATCCTTGATTTTTATAATGGTATGCCCTCCATGTTTTTGATGTCTCAAGATAAGAATCATAATCTGAACCATTGAAATGAAATAGTCATTGACGCTATTGGTGTTTGTTTCATAGAAGACATAGTCAAATGAGGTGGTGTATACTTCGTCAATATTGATGGCGGATGATTGAACTATATGATCATCATATCCTTCTCTGAACATCTCATAACAGTCAATCGAATCTTTGGCATTATCTGAAATATGCAATGAACAAATATTTGTGTTGTTATGGGATTCTAATAGAGATAGGTTATTCAATATTTCATACAAATCGTAAAATAAGTTGGAATTAGGTTTTAATTTGCTCACTGAATAGACAGATCCAGGAACCTTTGAAAAAATGTATTCATATGGATTGATGATCCGAATGGCGTCTTCAAAGGTATTATCCGAGAGATCGGAGTCATATACAAACATTTCTATAATTTGGCGTTTAATATCAAGGTAATAATGTAAAAAAGAATAAGACACATATGGTATCACAATCGATTGGGTAATGGATGGACTTACAATCATTTTGTTATTGTTTTTTGGTAATACATAATAACTCATTGGTTTATTATATATGATACAATTTATTTAAGTTTGTTACACAATTAAAGTGTTCGGTGTCAAATCTACATTTTTAATACCAATTTCTTCTTTTTCACTTTTTCTTTCTTATCTTTATCATCCAATTCTTTCGCCTTTTTCTTTTCTTGTTCTTTCTTTTCTTGTTTTTGTTCTTTCTTTTCTTGTTCTTGTTTTTTCTTTTCTTGTTCAATAGCATCTTCAATATTTTTTGTGCTATCTTCAACTGCTTCGGTCGCAGGTACTAATTCGATCTTTTTATCCAATTTTTTGACTTTTGCCCTTGCCTTGGTCTTAGTATTCAGTTCTTTTGCAATGGATACCGCTTCCCTCGTTTCCACCTGTTCACGCTCCACCAATGCCTCGTTATATTCGCCTAAATCAATTTGTATTTTATCAATATTGACTTCTCTCATCTTTTTATAGACAAAATATCTATTCAAGAATGAAATCTTCTTTTCGAAAGCGGTCATATTCGGAGCATCACCAAACATATTTGCCTTGAATTTGTTTCGTTTGATTTCTTCCATCATATGCATGAACAATTCACTAAACAATCCAGTTCCTTCTGGTAATCCCATTTCATTCGCTTCTTCCCTTCCAATCAATTTAAAACCATAGGCTTCCATCAATCTATGCAAATACTCGAAATTCACTAAATATTCCGAAATATATTGATTGATAGACTCTTGATACACACTAATTTCGTATGCAATCGAACTGGAATTATCTTCAAAGGAATCCGCTGTATAATTCTTGGTTATTTCCCATATTTTTTTACCAGAGTCATTGATTTGAATACTTTCTCCTGGTTTGAGTCTCTTCAGTTCATTGAAAATCACTTTACCATCATATGCAGTTCCGATAAAATAACCATTCAATTTGGTGCATTCGGCAACATTTCGGAGAAATCCTCTTAAAGTATCCGGATTTTCGAAAAAGTAGTGAATGGCAAATTGACAGGACGATACATTAAATCCTCCTTCCCCCTTTCCATATTGCCTGGCAACTCCCTTCCCTATTCTCTCTGCATCTTTAGGACCATTGCCAAAGACAGCTGATGACACTTGTTTGGCACGATCATTCAATAATCCACTTCCGTTTTTCAAATTATAGGAACTGTTACCATTGGCAAATAATGCATAGGGCATATGTTTATTTGATTTTCTCGCCTTCAAATATCTAGCACATGCTCCATCCAACCGATTTTCTAAATTATCAGGTGATAAATCCACTCCAAATACAAACGATAATTTTGCAGCAATCCATTTAGGAAGATCTCCTGCCTTTCCACAGGCAAAGTCAATCAGTGTATCTCCTGGTTTTGATACCCCATTAATCAATAATTTCTTCACATATAAATTATGAAAGTTCTTGAGAGATTCCGTTTTCATTTTTCCAGCAGGAGTATTGTAATATATATCTTCGCTTACGGAAATGGTTGGGATATTCAATCCAGTCATTAACATATCTTCTTCAATTCGACCTGCAGGATGAATCGACTTCCAATTTTCGTTACACACCTTATATGAATTACCATATTCTTTCTCTCCTCTCAATAACTTGGCAGTTTTATCATGTCTCACTCGAAGAGGTTTCCACATCCATCCATCTGCTCCATTGATATCATAGGCAAACTCAACTATAGTATTATCCAATATCACTTCATTGCTTTGCGTAAATAATTGTAATGCTCCGGTATCATCAGATCGTAACATCCACTTACAAAGACCGGCATTGATATCATAAGGTTCTGTTGGATAAAAGCGTTTGGGTATATAATCGTTGTTGGGTTTATCTTCGGTGGTCTCTTTAAATTCCGGAATGTTATCATCAATAATGTCTTGGCACGGATTAATAAACCCATCATTTTTCTCACTAAACCCACATCTTAATTCAAGGACTTTATATTGACTAAATTGAACAAACGCATTAGTCACCATTCCATCTTCGTATAAGGAATAAATATTATCTTCGCCGGTGGGTGATTTCAATGTGGTAACCAAGAAATCAATGGTATTATAATGAGGCGGTTTCCATTTAAACGAATTCTCCCAGGTGATTTTGGTTTTGGGTCCTGCCTTTCCAACGGAATTCGAACCCACTCCATAAAATTCATGTGTAAAGATCAATCCATCAATCTCATACTCAAATAATCCTTGTTTTTCTCTCTCTAATATCAATCTACAACCATCAAAAATCGTTTGGGTAGAAGACATTGGATAGAATTTTTTCACTTCAAAACGGATTGGCGATAAGACTGGTTTTATATTCGTTGAAAGCGCCTTTTTTACCGTATGCGTTGTAGTGGTATCCAATATAGAAATCGGATTAAGTATTGTCTTCAGTTTTTCAAGTAAATAATATCTGGATTTATAGACATCCTTTTCATTATTGGCGAGCGCAAATGTATAACTACGCACATCTTTGTTTCGATGATAATAAATATCAAATGCAGCATATAAGTTGATAAAGGTTCCCTTTTTATCGTATTTAATTAATTCGCCGTCAAATAATGTATTGAAACAGTCTTCATTCAATGTTTTGGCACCTGTAAATTTGACATCCATATTATTATTAATTAGATAAATCTTACCCTGTCTTGAAATATACATTAAATGTCTCTCTCCATCCGCCTTTTCCGTAACAATAAAATCTTTTCGAATATTGGGCGCATTGGAGTTTTCATCAATAGGTGCAATATTAGTCAATTGTAAGGTTACTGAACTGGGACCAATAAAATGATAGGTATTGATTTTTCTGGATGGTTCATAATTATCGGTCCATATCATTTTCATGTAATCCCTTAAAATTTCCTCTTGTTCAATATAAGAGATTGGATACATTGTTCCTTGAAGACCACTTAATACATATTTTATTACTTTACGAACCGATTCAGCAATCAATTCAGGGGTATGAAATCTGGTTGATGGTCCAATCTGATGATTGTTGATTTCAATCTCGATTTCATATGTCTCTCGATTATTGAACAGGTTTGATTCATCCAGTGTATATACAGGGGTTATATATTGAAATCCACGTTTATCTCTTCCCATATTTCCAGATTTGGTGATACTTAAATCAATGATAACAGGATAATCAGGATGTTTGAATGAGACACGATTTAAATACCGAAATTCCTTCTTGGATTTACGCCAATTATCCAAAATATAGTTTTCGATCCCCTTCTTTGCGATTTCTTCGAGAGAATAACCAACTCGGAAATTAAAATCGTCGAAATTGATGGGACGAACATACTCCCTTTCTGGTGTAATATAGGGTCTCTTACTCACAAATTGAATACTATTCGGTTCATTTTTATAGACCGTTTTGATATCATTGCTTTTACATAATTGCTCTATTGCAGTAAGACCATTGATTTCGGTTCTTATATCCGACATTTTGAATCTTCCAGACGTCGTATCTAAAAATTCACATCTAACACGAAGAGAGAAGAGACCTACTGGATCAGTGGTTTCGAACCCAAGTGATTTTAATACACGAACCACATTATCATAATCATTTTTCGTCAATGGTTTAATCCCTTTGGTTCCAAAACGGACTTCCAATTCATGATTGACTCTTACATCTTTATTACTGGAAACTTGCTTATAAAAGAGACGCATCAATTCATCAAATGCTTGAGATGGAGGTTGTTTTCTATTATCTTTTCCTTTTTCTTCATAGACATCCTTTTTGAACATTTCTTCAGGCGCTTGTAAGGCAACCCCTTCTTCTGCTTGATGGATTTCTTCATCTAATTGATCTAAATCAACCACCATTCGAACACACTTTTCACCACATTCATCCGTTGAAATGACTTCATATTGTAAATGGTTTAATCCATTTTGTTTCCATGTTTCGTTATGTTGAGCGAGTGCTTCTTTTTTCTGCATGAATTTCATATCATTTTGTCGGAGATATTCCAATTTATCTTGTAAATTCATATTCTCCATATCCAATACAGACCCCTTTTGTGCCTTTTTCACGGTATAAAAGTGCTTTACTCTATTATACAGTTCGTCATCTTCACCACCCCAACCCCAGAAATTGTTGGGATATCCATTAATGCGTGTAAAAGAATCTTTGTTGAAAGCGACAATACCACCAAAATAATGTGGATTTTGGTTATATCGGTTCCAAACAGATGCAATATGAACTGGTCTTGAATCAGGAACAGTGATATAATATTCTTTCAATTCTTGAGATGGTAATAAATCCACATCATGAAAGACAAATATATTACAACCATCTTCTTTGGCAGCTTGAAAACCGATGTTTAATAAAGCACCACGATTGAATTTGCGTTTATCATTGGATTGTTCGACAATATAAATGGTATAGGAAACTCCATTCAGGTATTCATTCATATATTTGATAAATCGTTCCAATTGTTTGGTTCTGACATTGGTATCTTTATCAGACTCTCTAAATGGAACAATGATAGCGGTTTTGTTTTGAATACTTGATTTTTCTGCTTCAGGGATTGGTTCTATATCTTTTTTTTGTTTTTTATTCAATAGTTGTTCGAGTTCTTTGCCAGATATTTTTTTATCACGGATGTTTTTAAGGATTGCATATTTTTCAGCGAAATTGAATGCTTTGAATTTCGATTTCTCTGTGTCAGAAAATGATTGATAAATGGTTTTCAATTCATTAGGAAGTTTTTTAATATCTTTATCATCCATTTCTGAACTCATTGTTATATATATAGTTAGACATATTTTTATATTGTAAATCAATTTTATTTATAATATCCTCTTTAGAAAAGGCATAACTATTACCTGATTTATTATTTCTCTCTAAATTCTAAATAAAATTGATTTAAAAACATAATGAAAAGATAATATGTATTGAATATATAATGGATATTGCAAAGAAAAGAAGAGAGAAGGTGGTTAGTAACTTTTCAAGATCTCTTCTAACGAGAAAAGTGATATTGCCTATTACATGTATCGGTAAAAATTTAATGGAAGTGTTAGAAGAATATGTACGAAATCATTTTGAAGGTAAGTGTGTTGATGAAGGATATATTAAACCCAATTCATGCAAAATAATTGAATATTCAAGCGGAACTATTGTACGTGGATGTAATGTTCAGATTGAAATAGTATTTGAATGTGATATTTGTTTCACAGTAGAAGGAATGTTATTATCATGTGTTGTCAAGAATTTTGTAAAGGCAGGTATTCGAGCAGAAAGTGCAATAGATGTTCCATCTCCTTATGTCGTTTATATCATTAAAGATCATCATTTCACATCTCAACAATTTAATGAAATTCAAGTGGGTGATACTATTACTATAAAAGTGATTGGACAGAGATTTGAATTAAATGATAAAGCAGTAACTATTATTGGCGAATTAGTAAAGGAAAAAGAAAAAGAATCACAACCAAAACATAGACAACAAAAACCACGTTTAACTATTCAACAAAACTAAAGATAGAGGACTAATAGTAAAACTATCTCCATATTCGTCTTGATAAACATAGGTATAATATTACATTATCATGACATACATAACATTTGGTATCTTGTTTAATTACACCGACCGGAAAGAAAAATGAGACAAAAACTACTTAAAGACATTTTATAAATTAACCTAACGGAGGAGAACCTATATTTTTTGCTATGCCTTTTCAAGCATTAGGGGTAAAAAGTTTAGTGGTTTAAAACATAAAATCTCTGAGGATGTTCCCTTAATAGTTTATATTGTTTTACTAGCGATAATTTGTAAAACATAAAATATTTTTAGTAGGATTTCAATTCCAATGATTCTAAAAATATGTAAATTATTATTGTATAACAAAAGTTTCCAACCGATTTATTCTGTCAAATGGAAACAAGCCTTTTAAAGGTGCTTTTACATCACTTATAAAGAATTTTGTCTCATTTTTCTTTCTGGTCGGTGTAATAAAGAATATTGATAAAGATATAAAAGGTTAAAAGGATTATAGATTATGAAATATTCTGTTTCTCTCCCAAAATCATTCTTATGATTATGGAGTATTCTGGGATTTTATAGAGGATACCAAAGTTATGAACTGAAACCCCATATAAACAAATCCAATACTATTATGAAATCGATTGGGTATGGATTTTGTGGAATGTTTATCTATCTGAATCCAATCGCATTTCCCATTATCATTGAATCAGAATATATACGTGTCTTTAGAAAACAATAATTTAACTAAAATATAATTATCTTATTATATATTATATTTTACATGTCAGAAACAACCAATGTCCAACAAAATAATGAACAAATGCTTAACGATATACAATCTCTTCAACAAATGGAACAACAATTATTTAGTAGTTTAGAATCCAATCCCAATATGACGACGGAACAACAACAAAAAATCGTCGAAAAAATGAACCAATTATCCAATATGCGTATTAATTTATACCAAACATTAAGTGGCGTAAATAATTATTTCGAAAATGCATTGAATAACTCTGTCGGTTCATTAAAACAACAAGCAGTTGCCATTGGGATTGTGGAAGATGAATTGAATAAAGCAAAACGTCGTCTTGAATTGTTGGAAGAAGAGAAAAACAATAAAATACGTCTTGTCGAAATCAATAATTATTATGGAGATAAATATGCAGAACATTCCCAACTCATGAAAGTCATTATCTTCACCTTAATCCCCATTATTATATTGGCAGTGTTGAATAATAAAGGAATACTTCCGTCTGCCATTTATACTGGATTGATTGTGATCATTTCATTGATTGGCGCCTATTTTTTCTGGAGACGATTCGCGTCCATCATTATGAGAGATAACATGAATTATCAAGAATATAACTGGGGATTCAATCCAAAGGGATTCAATCCAAACGATGTGCAAACCACTACAACCACAAGTGAAAGTACCACCGATCCATGGGTAAGCAATGCAACTCCATATGGAACATGTGTGGGGGATGCATGTTGTGCAGATGGACTTACATATGATGCAAGTCAAAATATATGTGTATTACCTGCAACAACTTCCACTTCCACTTCCACTTCCACTTCCACAACCAATTCGACAAGCGAATCTTTTATTACAGAGTCTTTTATAAACAATACACTAACTAAAACACAACCCAATAACTATAAAACACACTATGATTTGAGAGAACCCATTGCATTTAATCACTAATTTATTGCCATTTTATGAATAATAATTATTCAGTATATATAATATAGAGTATGGATTCTAATATTGATATTAATAAATTAAATTCCTTTTTAGATCAAGCAACACAAGCTATTTCATGTGACTCTGACTGTCAACAACAAAAAACCGAACAGGAACTTAAGGATAAATATCTCTTCGCCAAGGCAAATCTCACTTTAGCAGAACCTGAATTCCAATTGGCAAAACGTAATTATTATACATACGTTTCCGGAGAAAATGGATATAATGAAATGAGAGAAAAAGAATTATCTAAAATCACAGATACCGTTGTTCAACGATATAAAGAAATCTATCTTTCGGAAATCGAAAAAATCAAGTCACAATTAGATACCTATACAAGTTTAATGGTCAATTATAAAAATGTATTAGATTTACACCACAAGTATAAGAGAGAAAACAAAATCTTGTTTAAACAACTCAAACATGATACGAATGATATTTTGACCAACGAGAGAAAAACCTATTACGAAAATCAAGGAAACGATAATTTAAATAATTATTATTTCTACATCTTTTGGATCATTTATATAATTGTGGTCCTATTATTTATTTTCTTCTCTCTCACACGTCCATCTCAAACCAGTTGGAATGCAAAAATGGCATCCATTCTCTTTTTCATTATTCTACCATTCATTTCTACCTGGGTATTAGGTAAATTGTTATCGCTTCTCTATTATCTATTTCGTTTTGTTCCAAAACCACCTACCAAATAAAGTAATAAAAGCGAAACTAATGACAACCTGGACGACCGCATTTATGTCCTGTAATGGTTGGACAATAATCAAATGTTGTTTTTGCCATAGAATCGTGATATGATATTTCCTTATTCACATATTTATAAAAATACAATTGATAGATTAAAATACCAACAATTAATCCTACTATACATAAGTATTTCAACATAATAATTATCTAACAACACTATTTAAGTATTTTATTTTATATAAAAAAAAGTGAATTATATTTATTACACCGACCGAAAAGAAAAATGAGACAAAATTATCCTAAAAATAAAATTTTTTCATTATTTTTCCAGTGATGTAAAAGCACCCAAAAGGGCATTAGACTATTTGACATTAGGTTAGTCTATTTTATTAAACTATATTCTCTTCTATACTTTTCAGGTCTTTCTCCTGTTGCCATATATGATTTGAATATTTTTTGAATGTTCTTACAACCATTCTTATCACGATTAATACATCCCTTCCTATTATTTTCCATTTGATATGTTAGGATAGAATGTATCTTTCGTTCCTTTTGTTTTGGGTCTTTTTTAAATTTCAAATACAAATTCTCACATACTTCTTCGGTTTTATATGATAAACAAGAGGTTCTAAATTCATCTATATTATAAACCTTAAATGTTTTTTGTAATTTTCGTTTCAATGTTAAATTGGGCGTGGATATGAAGTTTCTCATTTGTTTTCCTATACTCCAATCACCTATAATAATTATATGGTCTTTGCTGTATTTCTTCACAATTTTATTTATCATATTGTCTTGTGTTCGTTTCTTGTTGATATAACCATACCATTTATATTTACGAAATTTCAGTTCTTGATATAATGGAACTAATGTTTCATTTGCTTTTATTTTTTCAATAATGTATTCTTTGAACTTTTCTATATTACAGGTTTTAGAATTATATTTATTTAACCCTTCTTCTATTTTAGTTATTCCTATTTTGTCCTTGTAATTTTTTAGTAAAGACTGATATTTCAATCGTTTTGTTTCTTTCAAATACATTCTGTTTGTATAAGAAAAATAATTACCATCATCATCCATCATAGAAAATAAACTTCTTTTTCCAGGGTCACAAAATATATGTTTTCCTTCCAATAATTCTTTTGAGACTTCATCAATATAAGGAAATTCAGGATTTTCTCGTTTTTCTTCCTTTTTGGATTTTTTAGGTTTATCTTTATTTTCCAATCGTTTCTTTTTTGATTGTTCTTTTTGTAGAATCATCTTATCTTGTCTAATTTTATCTTTTTCTTCTTTGGTTAATCCTTGCAGTGCCTTCTTTCCTGTTTTTTTCTTATCCTTTTTAGATTGTTCTTCTTCTACAAAATCCTTATGTAAAAATCTTAATGAAGTAGCATATCCATCTGTAATAATGGTATAATCAAAAGCATAATTCTTTCTTGTCTGTGTTATATTGAAAAATCTATTCCAAATAAATTCTTTATTCTGTTCTAAACAATTATATAAGTCTCCTTTTGTTTTATTTTTAGGTTTTCCTTTGTTTTTTCCTTTATCAATTAGTTTTTCTTCTGTAATCCAAACATCTAATAATTTTTGGTGTTTTTCAGTTTCTACAAACAATTCCACTAATGCTTTTGTATCTACTTGAATATGTCTTGGTATAGCGTTGGATTGTATAGGAAAAAACTGGAATGACTTTCTTTCTATTTTCTCTAACTCTAAACACATAAAAATCATATGTTTCAAATACTTATAAGGTGAAACTTTAATATCATAATAATAGCTATTTTCAAACGTTTCAGGAACAATCTTATTACGATTTTCTTTTAACCAACTATGGTATTTTTCATCACAAGTAAGAGTGTTATTTATTATATCATTTTTAACTAAATTTATTTGTCTATAAAGTTGTTTTTTGAATTCTTTATTTTCTATTTTGTCTTGGTAAATGTATTTGAAATAAGAATTTACAAATCGTTTGATATAATCAAAAAATCTCATTTTTACATTATTTTCAATAGCAGTAATCATCGTTGTAGCATAATAATCTAAAATAGATGATAAATTACTACCATCTTCCAATTCAAATGTATTTAAGTTCTGAAACTCTTCTAATAAAATAGCATTATTACCTTTTGGTTTTTGTCCTGACGAAGATTTCATTACTGACTTCATACACATAGAAATAGTATCTTCTGTAATTTCAGGAATTTCTTGATTACTATGATATTTATGGAGAACCCATAATCTTAGTAAAAAATAAGTTTTGGTTGTAATATCATTCGTTCTAATAATAGCCTTTTGTAAAATATCCATATTTTCCTTAACTTCTTCATTATTCTTATAAAGAATAGAAGAAATAGGTAATTTTAAACACCGATATTTGTCAGGAGGATCTTTCTTGGAATTCATCCTATATATTTACAAAAGAAAATAATTTTAAATAGTTTTTCCGCAAAATTATTTATTCCTAAATATTTTCAACTTTTTCTTTTTCAAGATTTTTTAATTTTTCTTTTCTGTTTAAATATGCCTTCCTTCTATATTCTTTTAATTTTTCAGGATTATCCTCTTTTAGTTTTTGTAAATATTTAGCCCCTTTTTCCATAACAATTTCTTTGTTATTTTCATAATATTTTTTATGATTTTTACCACAAGTGTATTTTTTTAGTCTTTCTTCTAATTCATTTATGCGCTGTTTCAATATTTCATTTTCTGCTTTATAATCTTCATTCATTTTTATATTATATAACTAAATATTTTTAAATAATTTTATACAAAATTGTTAAACATAATTACGTTTTTGTCTCATTTTTCTTTTCGGTCGGTGTAATATATTATATATTGGGTCTTTAAATCGTTTTCCTATATTATATATTGGGTCTTTAAATCGTTTTCCTATATTATATTTAAAGTTGGTTAATCACATTATCTTCTGTATCTTCTCGAATGATTTCCACCCCAACCCATCCCTTTGCTTTTGTATTGAATGGACCAAATTTCTTATCCATATACGCATATAATTCTTCGCCCTTTGGAAGCTTTTTAGATCCTTGTTCTTGCTGAAACCATAACTTGAATTCTTCCATGATGGATGTCTTTTTAACTGGTTTTGCATTTGGATCGTCGGTAGTTCTGAATTTCGTGGCAATAAAGGCGGCAATATGATCTTGACCATTTCTATACGTTTTAGAGGCATCAATGACGGTTTTACAATCTTCAACAATACCGTCTGTTTCAAAAGCACGTTTTGTTAACATACTTGCAAATATAGGTGCCAGTTTATGTAACTTTTCATTCAATGACTTATCTTTCTTGAACACATATGGAGTGCTATCTTCAAAATATTCACCATCATCCACGAATTTTGATAGAAATGTAATCTTACGAATTCTTCTCCATGTGCCATCATCATTACTTTCAATGTCAAATAAATTATTGGTACCCACTGCCAACTTGAATTGAGGAATAAATATCTCTGACTCTGAATATAATCCTCTTGCTTGAATTGGATCACCACCGGTCAATTCCTTCATAATACCTTCATTCAATTTGACGCCTTTAGATGGTTCTTGCATGACTGCATATCTCACTGCTTTCAATTTCAATACTTCATCCGATGTTCCACCGATTTTACCTCTTGCGTCGGTTACTAATGTGATAGGAACGGTTCCTTTATAATCACCCAGCATTGCCGACATTAAATCCACCAACAATGATTTACCATTGGATCCACTACCATGATAAATATGAAAGGTTTGATTTTTTGTGGTGCCAATTAAACACGACGCCAAATGATCCCACATATATCTACATAAATCTGGAATAGGAAATAACGTCTTCATGAAAGTATGTAATTCTTCTGATGATTTTTTCCATTCTGGATTCGACTCATCATATGCAATATAATCAATTCTGGTCGTCTTGGTAATATAGTCATCCGGCAAACCATCTCTAAAAGTTTTGGTCGTGAAATCCACCACACCAGTATTAAAACATAGTAAATATGGATTGGCGTCCATACTCTTCACAAAATTTCCATCATAGAAGATTTCCGCTGCTTCACGCATAATATGATCTTTTGGAGTGGTCTTTTTAAGAGTGATTTTGATTTGTTGAATCAATCCAACCTTCTTCTTCAAAAATTCGCGCCGTTCATCATTTTCAGCATATTCGGTCAATTCATTTTCATATCGCTCCGACGTTTTTCCAAATAAATTATACATCTCCTTCGAAATCTTATCTCTCAAACTCAATCCTTTATCCAACATCCATCGATGATTCTGAAAACGATACCAAACGCCGCGCTTATCATAACTTACACAGACATATTCATCTTTATACATATGCTGCAATACAATTGCAAAATCATATTCTGCACATGTTTCCATTGCCTTTTCTATGTAATAGTCGACGGTCTCTGATTTGATTTTCTTATATGCGTCTGGATTATCTCTCTTCGCCCAATACATGATTGATTTTCTGGTCAATGATTTACCATCATTGTTCGATTTACGGAATTTATTCCATTCTTCTTGCAATTGTGGAATAGTTGCATAATCGAAATCGCTTGCTTTGCTTCGTAACATTACCCATGATAAGAATAATTTGGGACTGGTATGTTTCAAGGCAAAGGCAACTTGTCTATTCAATACATGCGATCCTGGTTGATAATATTTCTCTGGAAGAATCTGTGCATAATGATGTGTTTCTTTGATTTCGTATTCACTGGAATGAAAACTCTTCAATATAATATCCATCGCCTTTTCAAGTAACTCTGCATTAGTTATGTCTTCTACCAACATTTCACTATCTCCAACCGGTGTATTGTCTCCCAATAAATTCATCTTTGTTTTACTACTGGGTTTCTTGATTTTCTTGATTTCAGAACGATTGTTATATGCATTGACGATTGCTGGGTTCATTTCTAATCGAGGATGTCCGTCATATTGTACAGATAATTTCGCAAAATCACGCTTCAAATGAAAATCTTCAACATTCATCTCATTCATCATACAATTGTTATCATTCTTATCATATTGAATCATGTAATATTGCGTCAATTCATATGCTTCATATCCTGGTTTTCTGGATCCAAACAACTGCCAATTCGTAACACCTTTACTGATTCCCTCGTCTAATACCGAATCCCAATCATTGATTAGAGGTAGATCTAAATATTCTGGTAATGTGGTCAACATTTTCTCACGAAGCATGGTTTGAATTGTATGATCACACTGAATTCCGATAATCATATGAATACCATCTTTGGTCAAGGTTTTATCTTCTAACCTATTCACGTTTGGTTTTTCGAAAATAAATACAGGAAAAGGTTTGGTTTCTTCAAAGATGAAATATTCCTGAAGTGCGTCCAGATAGACACATAGCATGTCTCTTATATGACTTGGTGTATGTTGTCTCTCGACAACGCTGTAGTTATACCTGAAATCCAAATCTATTGCAATGGGACCTCCACTCTCCAACTGTTTTTCAGTTAAATACTCTTTTCGCTTCTTCTCAAAAACATGTTCGTAATACAATTGATAAAATATTGGTAATTCTTCTTTCGGAATAACGTAAGAACCTCCATATATATTGAGTTCTTTACTCGCTATTCTGGTATGTGTATGGGTGGTTGAACTCGAATGATTATTATTCTTTGCACTATGCTTTGCTAGAAATTCATTTAAATCTTTAAATTGTGACGTTAACGACATTACACTACTCATTGTTAATATACTATAACAAGATATTTCTATTTCATTTTTTTTTCAATTTTATTCAAATTCAAAATATAGAATATAGAATATAGTGTTTCTATAAGAGATATAAAGAAGTTCTGTTATTCAATACATGGAGTATTACTTATGTGTATAGGACTTTGAAGCAACTTGCTGGGAAAATAGTGAAAATGCGGAGCAAATGGAAATCATCGAGTTTCCAAGCGTCTTGTATAATATCAACATACCTATGATAAATATAAAATCAAAAAAGTAGTTAAATAGATATGGGTATATCTATAGTAGATGTCCGTTTTTATAGCAAAAGATACTATTCGACGATTGATTCATGATATAAAACAAATAACAAATAGTCCATTACATGACCAAGGAATCTATTATCATCATGACGAAACCGATATATTGAAAGGATACGCAATGATTATTGGACCGTCTGATACACCCTATTTTGGCGGATATTATTTATTTGAATTCACCTTTCCCACTAATTATCCATATAGTCCACCAATTGTGAAATATCATACCAATAGTAATAAGATACGATTCAACCCCAATTTATATTGTGATGGTAAAGTGTGTATTTCTCTCTTGAATACATGGAAAGGCGAACAATGGACGTCATGTCAAACTATTTCGACTATATTATTGACCCTTGTAACATTATTATGTAAGAACCCATTATTAAATGAACCTCATGTCCATATAGATCATCCAGATGTTGAGGAATATACACGCATAATAGAATATTCAAATATCAATATTGCCGTGTGTGATATTATATCCAAAAAAACCGGTATTTATCAACCGTTTTTTGACCTATTTTATCCGATTATGAAAGAGAAGTTTGAAGAGAATTTCGAACTATTATTGTTCTTTATTGATAAGCGTTTGCAAATGACACCTTTTGATAAACCATTCTATGTTAGCACGTCCTATTTCACAATAAAATTGTTTATAGATTATAAACAACTTCGTCATAAATTGATGGAAACAAAAATTGTTCTATAATGATATATAATGTTATTTATAGATTATAATAGTTAATTATATATGTAAAATAAAAAATTGAAATAAGAATATAAATATAATCTATACGCATAATATATACCATGAAGTTTTGTAATGTATGTAATAATATGTATTATACTCGTATTGCCAGTAATAATGCCAATAAATTAGTCTATTATTGTCGTAAATGTGGAAACGAAGATACCTTTTTAGATGCCGAAAGTTTATGTGTATCCAAAATTATTGTGAAAAAATCAGAACAATCGTTTAATCATATCATCAATAAATATACGAAATTGGATCCGACATTACCTCGCATCAATAATATTTTATGTCCAAATGCAGATTGTGGAACAAATAAAGATGGAAAAGAACGAGAAATTATATATATTCGATATGATGACGTGAATATGAAATATGTCTATTTATGTTGTGAGTGTGATACTGTTTGGAAAATCAATGAACATGCATAAAAAGAGTCATATTTCATTAAACAAAATTATACTTTTTTCTATCTTTATATAAAATTGAAATTGTTCAAATACTCTTTATATAAAGATATATCCATATACGACTATAATATGAATAGTATGAATAGCAAGATTTATTATAATATTTGTTTTGATAATGACATGGGACATATAGTTATCAAAAACGAACAATCCATTCCAAACAATGTGGCATATTTTGCATATGAGAAAATGAAGAATAAAATCCGATATGCAACTGATATAGAAACCATGAGTTGTCGTTTCTTTATATTGATTCCTGGATTACAACCTATTTGGACATATTATGTTGGAAATGTATCTATTACATTGGATTATAGTCATTTAGATACATATGACTCGAGAACCATGATGTTTTTGAATTGAAATCTATTTATAATATTTCAAATATAAAAAATTGAAACCAATTTAAAACAATCTTCACTTATAATATACCAACCATGAGTGACGACGAAAGTTATTATCATTCTGATTCTGAAAGTGAAGATGAAAGTATTCATAATGTGGTTGTTTCCAAAAAGGTAAAACCCACAGAAATCAATCACGCAAAACAATTTGGTGGATATGAAGACGATTTTGATATTATAGACGATTCCGAACCGGACGATGCCGAAAATGACGATAATGAGTTAGATGATAATGAGTTAGATGAAAACAATGGCACTGGAAAACGATTTCAAGTTGAAGATCCGGATTTAGATGACGAAGAGATTATGGGTGGAGCGATGGAAAGTGACGATGATGCAGATAATAGTGATATTGATATAGACGATAACGGCGAATTGATTGAAAAAGACGATGGAAAACACGCCAAATCAAAAAAGACGACCCAACTAGTATTAGATGATGTAGACGATGACGAAGACGATGATGAGGACGAACATTATCTTCAAAAATTCGATGCTGAAATCAATAAAAATTATATCCATGAATTTCACCCAGAGTGTTTGAATCATAACAACGACGAAATTCAAACATTAGCAAAAGTGATTCGCGACGATAATAATATTGTTGTGGATCCATTACATAGGTCGTTACCGTTTTTAACCAAATATGAAAAGGCGAGAATATTAGGACAACGAGCAAAACAGATTGAGATTGGTGCGAAACCATTTGTTAAGGTTCCTGAAAACATTATTGATGGATATATTATTGCTGAATTGGAATTGAGAGAGAAAAAGATTCCGTTTATTATTAAACGTCCTATTCCAGGAGGTGCGTTTGAATATTGGCATGTGAAAGATTTAGAAGATATTAATTTTTAGTTAGATTTCTATTTATTCGATTATTGGTTTATGTTTTAGTATATAATGTATTCACTATTCTATACTAAATGGTAAAAATGGTAATAATAATGTTTATCGATACCCACCTTCAATAGAGAAGGAGTGTGTTTATATTTTTTATCCCATACTGTAATGCATTTTGATTTATTATATGGTGAATTGAATTGCATGCCACCCAATTTGCATTGTAATCGATACAAAAAATACCACTCATAAAAGGTATATTCAAAGCAATAATTGTCACTCCAATTTTCTGCTGTATATGGATTATAATCTTTTTTATAGCAATCTTCAATCAAATAGTGTATCCATTTCGAATGAGGTGGTCTCTCTACATAAGAGATGATAATATTCACAATTTCATTGGGTAAATAGACCATATATAATTATATATAACAATATAAAGATTTCTTAATAAATATACTATTATTGTCAAATGCAAAATGCAAAAACGCTATTAGAATATATTTGGATTGATGGAAAAGGTGAATTGAGATCCAAATCGCGTGTCATTCATGCAACTTTGCCTTTTAATATATCGTTTATTCCTGAATGGACATATGATGGGTCTTCTACATGGCAAGCAGATTGTAACGGTGACACGGAAATTGTCTTGAAACCATGTGCTGTATATAAAGATGCATCAAGATCAAGAAATGTATCTGGGTGTGATTGTTTTCTGGTGTTATGCGAGACTTATACTTCAGACGGTACACCATTACCAAGCAATCATCGACATAAAGCAACTGCTATATTTACAGACGATCTTGTATCTGAACATGAACCTTGGTTTGGGTTAGAACAAGAATATTTTATGATTCTTCCAGATGATTATCTTCCAAACGTTCATAAAAAACATGTTTTGAATCATGAGAAACATTATTGTGGAATTGCCCAACATCCAATGGAGAGAACAATCGCGGAAGAACATTTACAATTGTGTTTGAAAACGAATTTGCATATTTCAGGAATAAACGCAGAGGTATCTCCTTGTCAGTGGGAATTTCAAATAGGTCCGTGTGTCGGCATCGAATCGGCAGATGAATTGATAGTTGCCAGATATTTATTGGAAAAGATCGCCAGTTATTATGGAGTCAACATCCAATATCATCCAAAACCATATAGCGACATTAATGGATCAGGATGTCATATTAATGTGAGCACTATTGATACACGATCTTGTGATGGAATCACTGAAATCTATAAATGCATCAGTAATTTGGGCGAACAACATGAGGAAGTTCTCAAGTCATATGGGTCAGACAATCAACTACGATTGACTGGGTTACATGAAACATCGAGTTATACTAAATTCACCTGGGGAGTTGGTACTCGAAATACATCGATCCGAATTCCAAACAAGGTCCAACACGAAAAGTGCGGTTATTTTGAAGACAGAAGACCTGCTTCCAACATCGATCCATATATTGCAACCTCTACATTATTTCATGCTATGCTATAATACTAATTTGATTTTTCGTTTATTCGATTATTCATAATATAATTGTTGCCCTATCCCTTAAGACCTACTTTATGGAATAAAATTGAATCTATTTATACATATTTATCGAAAAATATTTATAAATATACATACGTAACCATATAAATATATTTGAATATACATACTCATTATCAAAAATGTTGTCGCCGTCCATTTGCAGATTGAAAAATACATTGGTTTCTCCATATATTCAAATTCCGGATAACATAGATCAATTTGACTTTGATACCTATTTAATAAACGAATGCTTTGTCCTGAAAAATGTGGCAGGATATATTTTCAAGCATTATATATCATCCGTCCATCTCGAAATGGATGAAGAAGCACTATCCACATTTATTAATTTGGTATGTGAAAACTATAATAAAAACTATTTTCATAACTTTCAACATGCTGTAAATGTTCTTCATATGACCTATCGATTGTTAAATACCACTGGCATGATTCATAAAATGAAACCAGTCATTGTATTCGCCACCCTTATTTCCGCCATTTCTCATGATATTGATCATCCTGGCAACACAAATTCGTACGAAATCAATTCATTCAGTAAATATGCAAAATTATATAATGATATCAGCGTCTTAGAAAATCATCATTGCACATTGACCTTTGAATTGTTGGATTATACAAATGTAATCCATCATATTAAACAAGACGATTTCAAGGATTTTAGAAAGACTATTATTGCCTGCATATTAGGAACAGATATGTCCAAGCATAACGATTTTATGAACAAGTGTAAAGACTTTCAGTTTCAACGACCATCCTTCACTATGGAAGACCAGTATTTTATTGCTCAAATGATGGTACATTGTGCTGACCTATCTAATTCCATTAAACCATTTCACATTAGTTTGGAATGGTCAAAAAAGCTTTCTCTCGAATTTTATAATCAAACTGTGAAAGAAGAATTGGAAGGATTGCCTGTGTTATCCTTTATGAAGGTACATGACGAATTATCTATGTGCATAAATGAAATTAATTTTATTACCAATATATCATTGCCTATGTGGGAATTATTCGCCGAGAAATTTGAATGGTTTCATGATTTGGTTGATAAATGTAATGCTTGTCTTGACGAGTGGAAGAAAATCGAACATCGATATTTAGAAGAAAATGACATCAATTCATTAAATTATTAACACAGAAATTCTTTATGAGTTATTATTTTTTCAAGTTATTATGGTTATTTATAAAAAATTGAGTTACCAAATTGGTTTTTATATCCAACAAAAGATATAGAAATAATGGAGTTGTTTAAGCAAACGGAATTATATGATAAAATAAGATCGGCGGAGAGAATGGGTCTAACCGTCATTGCATTTCTCACCATTTCTTCCAGCATTTGTTTATATATTCAATACAAGACATATACAAAATGTATTGAATTAGAAAAGAATAATACTTATTTACGTCAAGTATGTAATACTCAACTTGAAAAACTTAATACACAACAATATAATATTCAATCAATGGATAACAATATGACTATATTAAACAATAAAACAACTCTTATGCATAACACTATGATTATTCTGAATGATAAAATGACGACATTGGAAAAAATGTATTTGAATATTCCCTTCTCTCCCATTAAACAATCCGATTCTGGTAGTGGATTAAGTATTTTAACTGTGCCTGACAAAGAATCGGAAAGTGAAAAAAAGAATGAACCAAAGATCAATGAAGAAAATGGAAATAAAACAAAGGAAGACATTTATGAAATATTGGACAATAATGAAGACGACGATTTATTGAATGAATGTTATGATATGGTTCCATTAAGTAATCTAAAAAAAAGTACAGGATTATCTTGGTTGTTCAAATAAAATAATAATATAATGAATCAATAATATAATGAATCAATCATCATAATAATATAATCTTTATTGCGTCTTCCAACGATTACCACAATCCAAACAAGTAACGAAAATAGTACTAGGTTCATCTGCAGAACGTGTTTGCATGGAAATATAACTGCATTTTTTACCTTTACATTTACGACATGTAAACGTATCGGTCGATGCAGACATTGTATTCTCAAACTTGTTTTTATCGCGTTTGGATTTAAGGTCAATCATTTTACCCCATCTATCATAATCATATTCTTGATGGGTCATAAACGCAAATTTATGAGGCAATATTTCTCCACTATTGATTGCATGAATCCATTTATCATTCAAATTGATTAAAACACTTTTTAAGTGATCTTGATATAATAAGACAAAATATTTATTATCCCATTTCTTGACGATTTTTCGCTGATCTGCTTCTTTTATGGCATAATTAAAGATTCCTTTTTCCAGATTGAGTGCATTTTTTTCGTGATTCAATTTATTGGTTAATAATTGATGAATACTTTTACGAAATGCATCTGAATCGTCGATAATGAAAGTAGACATCTATCTTGCCTTTATTACAACTGTTATATTTAAATCAATTTTTATTTGATGCTTATAAATGTTTTACAAATCTTACAATGTCTGGTTTGTCCATTTTGTAAATACCCATTATTATATATTTCATACCCCTTGTTATGTAAGCATTTATATATTTGTGAACAACGAGAACATTTTACTATATGATTTGTCGTATCTATAACAATGTGTTTATACATTTCGTGTATGCAATCTGTTGGATAGGCGTCTTGAATATTCATCTGTTAATGTATTATTCTTTTTGATTTCTTTTTATTGGTTGATCGAAATTAACATGTCACCCCTATAATATCTCCATAATCATAAGACTCTTCAGATAATTCGGACCCTACATCATCAACTTCTAAATCATTACTATTGGATAAATCATTACTCTCTTCATTACTATCGTCTTCACCTCCATCGCCACTATCATCCGTCTCATCTGATTGTGATGCACTATTATCTTCTGTATCACTACTATCCACTACAAACCCATCCTTTAAATATCCATGTTTCGTTTTTTTCTCTTTCGCAACATGTTCCAATTCATCTTCTTCCTCTTCATCTTCCTTGGCAGTAGTCGCCAAATCTTCAAATCCACCAAACAATTTTTCATATATTTTTTCCCAGAGTGGAATACTTAAATGCACATAGGTTTTCGATCCATCTTCTTTCTTCAGATGTCCTACCAGTGCGCACGATCCATAAAACAATTTGGTATCAATCGGTGGCGGAAAGTCATATTTGTTTTCTGAATTGGCACGACCATCCGTCTTCCCAAAGACTTCCACAATATATTTTTTACCATCCTGTTTAACGGTCCATTCAGTCTGCTTCACAAAGTCTTCCGCCTTCTTAAATCCACATTTCTTAAACAACTCTTCGTATTTAAAATCTTTGATGGAGAGAAGTTTTAGGGTTCCTACTCTCTCCACAATGATAATATCCAGTGGTTGTGACATCTATTTTATATTCAAAGGAATAGGTTTAAATAGTTTATTATATAATATAATTATCATGAGAGTGTATATCCATCCTTTTCATACCTTGCCTTTTCACACAATGCAAACTACTTTATCTGATTTATTGACCAATACCCATTCTTACACGGAAATCTATACAAACGAATCAATCTACCAAGTGGATTCGGAACAAATAGTTCAATTGAATCCCATCGACGGAGAGAAGATCATATATAAAGAGTTTATTCAAGGTATCACACTCGTTGTCGATCATTCCTATTTTCAAAAAACGGTAGAAACCAGTATTCATGGCAATGAACACGTTCATCATACAATGAAAAAATACGTCTATCGACTACATCCAAAGTCCAAACTGAAATTGATTATAGAGACAAAAGAGGGAAAAGCATTGAATATGAACGATGTTTTGATCACAGACGTTTATTTTGAATTCGATGAAATCGTGGATATTAAAGAATTGTTTGTGAAACGCGAAATAATTGAGTTCTTATCTCTCTTAAACTAATATCTGAATATATTATTATGCTATCTTGGGTTATACAAATGACGATAATATCCATTATTCTGATCTTTTTAGTTCACCATTTGATCCATTTTTTCAAATCAACTCTAACCGTGCCAAAAATAAAAGATTTAGTCAATACCTCTCCTCAAAAATACGAACACATCTATAACATTATCCATCATACCAATCCATCAAATTCAAATACTTATTTGTCAACGATGGATAATAAAGAAAAAGATTATACACTCATCGATTTATTACCAACCAAACCAGATGAATCGTCCATGAAAAATGAACTCAAAGATTTTCTCAAATCCACCTTCAAAAAGGGATCATAATTTTGTATCAATATTATATAAATAAATTATTTAAAGATATTAGAACCATATTATATATGTTGCTACAACAAGAAGATAAAGAATCCATATTACTCGATTTTCCAAATGTAAAACTTTCTTATGAATCCGTCTCACATAATAAAGTTTCCAATGCAGATCTATTGATCGCCATTCCATATGGCATTTCATGTTTTGTCTGGTTTACTTCCTTTCGCAATAAATACGTCTGTCTATTATTGGAATTAGAAAACAACCAACAAAAACAAATCCGAAATATTCGCGTCATTCAAACCTGTTATTCGTCCACATTATGTTTTGGCACTGTATTATACGGAACTCTTTTTCGACATAAGAACCATTCCTTTTTTTGCATGGAAGATTTGTTTTATTATAAGAACAAGGACGTTTCTAGAGAGAACTGGTCCACCAAATTCCGTACCATGGTCTCGATGTGCGAACATGATCTTCCACAAATATCGTATAATAAACATTTTGTTGTCTTTGGACTACCCCTAATTGCAACCACCAATGAACAAATGGAAACAATGCTGGCAAACGATATCACTTATAAAATCAATGCAATCCATTATTTACATCTCGCCAAACAAAGCACACACATTTCCGTCTCTCTAGCATCCTTTTTAAATCAATCTAATAGTGAACCTAAATCCAATAGTGAAAATCTAACACTATCAAAAAAACGGTCCTCCGACATAATTTTGGAGATTCGACCAGATATTCAAAACGATGTCTATTCCGTTTATTGCTCCAACAATGTCTTTTGTGGATATGCATGTATTCCAGATTATGATACCAGCACATTTATGAATACATTGTTTCGAAAAATCAAAGAAAACGATGATTTAGATCGACTGGAAGAAAGCGATGACGAAGAAGAATTTGAAAATCCAAATATCGATAAATTCGTCTATATGGATAAGAGATATAACATGAAATGTCGATATAATAAACGATTTAAAAAGTGGACACCTATGGAAGTCGTAATGAATATGGATTTATCTTCTCATAATGATACCCTCCAATTTATTGAACAGATAACCTTTAGAAACCATTCTCAACCGCAACCAACCAATAAAAAATGCCCTTCCAATGAGAGAACTTATTCACAGAAGAAATACCAATCCCATAATAACCAATATAAAAATAATCAATTTTATATAAATAACCAATCTTATAACAGAATAAAATAATACTATAATATATATGTCATCTGCGTCTAATTTAGGTTATGGAAATATAACGCCGTTGAGTAATGTCAATGGGAATTATGCAAATATAGATAATTCTCATTTTTCAGGGCGATTTAGCAGTAATGAAATACCTGGACCACCTGGATTATCCGGTGCAAAGTCCAATATTGATGCAGCATCCTCTACTGTTCCAGGAGTGTGTTTAAAAGGAGGTTCTCTCAAACGAAAAATAAAAAATATCACTAAACATTATATGAAAGCAGGAAGTCGAAGAATTAAAAGTATTAAGCGAAGACTTAGACATAGAGCTTTATCCAGAAAGTTATCACGTTCGCGTTCTTTTGCCGGAGGTCGCAGACACAGAAGACACACTCATAGAAGACATAGACATAGACGCAGTATGCGCGGCGGTTATGCTCAATATCAAAACAATATGCCTATGACATCTACTTATCAAGTGGCAGGAATTCAATTATCACCATCAGAATCCGCATTAGCCAACCCTGCGCCAATTACCAAATTAGCCAATTGCGTAAATTGTGTGGATAATTACAATGCTTATACCATGAAAGGATTTCCTTCACAAGGTCATTAATTTGGGACGACTCAATTTATCGATGGCAATAACACTTGATATATTATGAATAACTTTATTTTCTTTTTCTTCATTACATGTCATAACTTCAATGACCATTTTATCATATTTATCAGAAATCTTTGATGACGAATTACTATATTCTGGATATTTCTCTCGAAATTGGGGAAGCAATGTAATATTTTTATCAGAGACACGTTTAATTACTCGTCTAATTTTGGTTTTATGTTCATCCTCTTTCTCCCATTTATCTGCGTCTTTGATATACATAATTTCACGTTTTTTATCGGTGCAATGGACTGGTCGTTGTGTTATATCGAGTGCCTTTACACCCTTGAAGATTTAAAATAGGACAAAATAATATAATTTTACATAAAAATATATAAAATTATATTTAGTTAATTCATCCTTGTCTGTGATGGATTTTGCGTGTTCTTTAATAATATCCATATTGTTGTTGTTATTATTATTCTCATTTATTTCTTTGTGTATCAGTTGATTATTTGAATGACACACTTTTTTGTGTCTCCATAATCCGGTTCGTTCTTTATATTTTTTTCCACACTCACACGCAAATAATGGAACTTTTTGGTTGATATTTGTTGATTTTTGTTGAAAATCTGTTGATTTTTCATTATTTTTATGTTTATCGGTTAATAGGTGTCGTAGAAATTGACTATTTCGAGACGTTTTATAGTCACAAGATTTACATTCGAAATTTTTGGAACTTTTGGAACTTTTTGGAACCAACATGTTGATATATTTATCAACGAAAAAAGTTCTTAATATTCTTTTTTCAAAAATATATCAATCAGAAATGAAAAACAATAGGTTTCATTTGTGACGATAACTGAAAATTATCATCACCCAAAAATTTCGTCAGTCAGGACCTTTTTGTTGAGTCATTTTTGGACATTTATTTTTGTCCATTTTGAAAAATTTAAAAAACTTTCCCAAGGCATTTTCGTGAATTTGTCTACGCTTCTAGGCATTATATTATATGCCAAAAAACCGAATTTGTCTACATCATGTAGAGATCCCATAACAAATACTTCCAAAAAATTGAATTCTATTTATTGTATCAAATAAAACAAACAAACAAATTAACATGAATGTAAAATCGTCGCCTCCTCCAGTAATTGTTGTGACCCACGAAGAATTGATTGATAGAGGATATGTCCCCTATCAATCCGATAATGGATATAGAAAAGTCATTCATGGATTAGAATTAGACATTTTATTAGCATCCAATGACGTTAAAAACAAATGGATTATTGCTCCAGATGGATGGTATTGGAAAGAATATAGAGAGAAATGTTATTTCAATTTTGAATGGTTTGAATTAGAAGAAATACCTGTGTAATTTAATTGATATATGAAATAAATTATATAGTATGTGTTATTAGAATAGAATTATGTTTTGGTTAATATAATATTTACTTTATTTTTAATAGACATGTTTCTATAACATCATTTTCATCATTTGAATCATCTTCTTCTTCTGTCTCAGATAAATATGTCTTTTGATTTGTTATTTCTTTTTTCGTAAACGGTTCATGAACCACTTTCCAAGATGAATAATTGTTATGATAATTAGAATTACCAATAGTGACAATCTTATAATTTTGTTTCTTATAATAAGCACGTCTTTTCGCCCATTGTCGTTTGAATAAATCATGTGAATCCACAAAATCGTAAATGATCGGATGTGAATATGCATGTTTTGCTCGTAAAATACGACCGACCGTTTGCACAACATCTGTTTTGGGTGTGATCAAAAATTCGGCATTCAAGGAAGGAATGTCTAACCCTTCTGATACCATGACATAGGTCGATAAGATGACTTGTTTCTTCTCCGATTTTTTCAATTCTGCTTCTTTCATCCCACCAATATAATAACCGACACTTGCGAGATTATTACAGACAAATTTCTGATAGATATAGTGTAAAATATTCAAATTATGTGCCATGATGATTATATGTGTTTGTTCAATCGGTTTCACATATTTGTTTTCAATATAATTCTGTTCATATTTCAATACTTTATTACAATGTGGACATTTCGGTCGTTTTTTGCTGGTTGCATTCGATGTAATAGTATCCATACATCCCAAACAATATTTAACACAGTCACAACATGTATTCTTCACTAAATAATGCATATTTTTATGACATATTTCGCAGTATGGTATTTGTTGATCCATTTCTCTCTTATGTTGGTCAATAACACTTTTATCGATGTTGGGCACACTGATAAAATCGCATATGGTTTTGATAATAAACTCTGTTCTACGGTTATATTCACATAATTTGGAAATCATGGAACTGTTTTGCGGTTTTCCTCGATAATCTAAGATGGTTTCATTAAATTCGTCGTCGTCCACCGCATATTGTATAGACCGAACTTCGACAAACATATCTGTTTTTCTCTCTACTTTACAGATCACCTTTCCTAAAAACATCTTAAAGACATTGGTCGTGCCATCTTTCCGATCCATGGTCGCAGATAATCCAAGCATATATTTGGTGATGACTTTGAATAAGGAGTTTGAAAAGGTTTGACTGGAAATATGATGCACTTCATCGATAATGGTTAATCCAAATTGACTGAATATGGAGGCATCATAGTCTTTTTGGACCAGACTTTGTAACATGCATAAAACAATGTCTTTGTTTTCAATGTCGATAATGGGTCCTTGGATTCTTCCAATGCGAGCAGAAGGTAAAAAATGCTGAATTCTCTCGATCCATTGATTCATTAAAAATTCTTTGTGCACAATAATAATCGTTTTCTTCTTCAATTGACTGACAATGTATAATCCGGCACATGTTTTACCCCATCCAGTATGAAGTTCAAGTAATCCTCCGCCACAGGGAACGCTGTTACAATGGTTTAAATAGGCGTCGATGATAGGCGTTTGGTAATCACGCGGCATTCCATGAAACGGAACATCGATGGACAACCCTTCCGACAATTTATATTCTTTTGGAGGTCCAAACTGTTCTATTCCATAATAGTGGGGAACATAGAATTTGTTAGATGATTCTCTATATGCAGGAAATATATTGGAATCATTAGATGGTGCGCCCATAGTAAAGGGTTTGATCATGAGATTGGTTCGAATGGCATTTTGTTGTTCATGAGAGAGATTGTTTTTTGGTATTGTGTATCCTTTGGGTCCAAGATATGTATTCATACTTCTATTCTTTAGAGTATTGTTTTTATACGCATTTTATATATTATAAACAACTTAAACATATTGTTACCATACTAAATAGTATTAGAATATGAACAACGATTTAAATGATATTGTATTTGAAGAAAGGGAAAGGGAAAAGGAAAAGGAAAAAGATGATAAATTCAAATTCAAATATCTTCAACAACGATTGAGGGAAGACCCTGAATTTAGACAACAATTTGAAAACAAGCGTAGAAGAATCAGTTGCATGACCTGTTTGATTCGAATATTCTGCTGTCCATGCATCGCCATATGGAATCTTACCAAAATAAATGAATAAATTATAATCTATAATATATTATATGGATAGTTTTAAGGAACTGTTAAAAAGGGAGCACATGGGTGAATTTGTATTGATTGTTTTGATGATTATTTATTTGGTCATGGGATTTAGAACACCTGAATTGATTGCGCATATGGTTGACCATATTATTGGCAAGGTTGTCATTATTGTCATTATTGTCTATTTATTCATGCATTCTCATCCAATTTTAGCAGTAGTGGCAGCTCTCGTTGCATTTGATTTGATGCGAAGATCGTCTGAATCTACTGGTTTAGGTGCTCTTCAGGCATATGCCCCCTCTGAAGAAAAAAAGATGTCGCAATTCACGGCATTCAATCAATTCCCTTATACATTGGAACAAGAAGTGGTTGCTAAAATGGCACCAATCGTGCGTTCAGGATCGTCTTTAAGTGGCGCATCGTATAAACCAGTACTCGATAATTTATATGACGCTTCTCCGATTTAGAGGAATTCCTTTATTTGGTCGTAGTGAATGTTGAAATACTTTTTAGAGGCATTTTTATTGCGTCGCCGGATAAATAAGCGAAAAAGGCAGAAATTCCGTAGAAAATAAGGATGAATAGAATGCAACCTAAAACAAACAAAACGATATATTTGAAGATTGGACTATTTAGAATACTGGATAAATCTACCGTGGAAGAAGTATCTTTATCATAAGTGACTTCGGTTTCATCTGTGGATGACCCAGTAGGTTGGCACGAAATATACAATCCATTTCCAATTTGGAGTCCTGCTACAGGACCTTTTGCATTATAAAACAAGGAGGCACTCGGCATCATCATCGGAAATGGTTTAATGATTTGCTGCAATGTAGTGATTGTACTAGATGTTAGGGGTATAGCATCTAATGCACCGAATACAATATAATCGTTGGTGCCGGTTGAATAGGCAAAATACGATTTTCGTGGCACGATGGATTGAAGATTGAGTGGAATATTGAGATTTGTTGAATCGCCTTCACTCGGTGCATTGGAGGAAACAATTTTAATGATATCGGTGATAATGGCGGATGCTTTAGATGTTTCTGAAGAAGAAAGGAAGGGGATACATACCATTAAATTGTTGCCGCCTTTTACAGGGACGTGTTCTATAAGGATTTCGCCAGGCATGGATGCATCATTGAAGTAGTGAAGGGATGGCGAAGTGATCATGATAGAGGATACTGTATATTTTTCGTGATTGTAAGAAACAGGGGGGACACTTCGTGAATCGTAAGATAATGTTATAAATACTCCATTATTTTTAGCAGTGGAATTACTTTCCGAGTATTTGAAAGAATAAGAACATTTTAAATCACACTTGCCAGCGACGTTTTTAGGTGATATATTCATTGGTGGATTGCTCATTAATATAAGTATATAAATAAAAATATTAATTTATTTATATAGAATGAAATTGACTAAAGGTAAAATATCGAGATTGTATAATAAAAAGAAGCAGACATTCAAAAAACCTAAAAAGAGATTGTCTCGGAAAAGAAAAACATTAAGAAATAGAAAACACTTAAATTTAGCAAGAAGGACATTAAAACGACAACCAAATAAAAAACGAGGTGGGTCTGATGAGAATATGACGCCCATAAAAGGTGAAGAACAAGACAAAGACCAAGACCATGACCAACATTCAACAACTGGAGAACAAGAACATAATATTGATCCATCTATTATTGAAGATCTGAAAATGGATGAACAAGAACCTACTATTGAACAAGACCAACCAACTGTGGCACCGGAGTTACATGAACAATCAACAGAAGAACAACCAACTGTGGCACCAGAGTTACAGGACCAACCTGCAGAAGAACATCCAACTGTGGCACCAGAGTTACAGGACCAACCTTCTACTGAAGAACAACCAACTGTTGAACAGGACCAACCTTCTACTGAAGAACAACCAACTGTTGAACAGGACCAACCTTCTACTGAAGAACAACCAACTGTTGAACAGGTCCAACCTTCTACTGAAGAACAACCAACTGTTGAACAGGACCAACCTTCTACTGAAGAACAACCAACTGTTGAACAGGACCAACCTTCTACTGAAGAACAACCAACTGTTGAACAAGACCAACCAACTGAAGAACAACCAACTGTGGCACCAGAGTTACAGGATGAAGAACGTCACGTTACAATACAAGAACCCATAGAAGAAGAACCAAGTCCTGTAGAAGAAAACTATGTAGAAGAAAAACCAGAAGAAATACTCAACCAAGAACCCAACTCAGCATTAGTTCAATCCATTTCTCAAGTAGTGGATTATGTTGCGAATACTGTTGCAGATAAGGTTTCTGAAAGAGTCATGTCTGGACAATCTGGAGAGAACATTCAAAATGGTTTTCAATCAGTAAATGTCGCCGCCAGAAATATGGCAACTGGTGGAAGCAGATTCAAACGCACCAGAAAATTCAGATTATCTAAATAATAATAATGTTGGAATACTTATAAGTGAACATGAAAAAGAATGGCGATCAAATATAACAATACCAAATCTGCTAAAAATATGATTATGAAATGATATATTTTTCGTTTGGTGAAATGAATTACTTCATTATTGGGATGCATCTTTTTCCATTCCAATTCCAACAATTTCAAGATTTCATAACTCAAAAATCCGGCAATAAAAAGAATCGCCGTTCTTAATGCATGAAAGAAAAATCGGTGGTGTATTATTTTATGGTTCATATATATTGTTCATAAAATAACTATATAAAGATGTATTATTTTATGGTTCATATATATTGTTCATAAAATAACTATATAAAGAATTATTAGTATTGATCGTGTATTATGTACAATACTAAAATGGTTTTATTTAACACATAAATGCATATGTCAACAATTTGAAACAAATTCTATAGATGAAATATTGCTGGACGATCTGAAAGACCAATTTCATTATCATTTACATAAAAAATTTGCTCTCATCACTAAACCATCACTTACTATTGGATACGATTATATTAGATAAACGGTAAATATTTGATAGTATCATTATCATATAATGTTACTCTATAAGGTTCATTTATTCCTTCTACATAGACAGTATCTCCGTTAAAGAGTTTATCACAACCATATTCATTGGTACAACTTTTACCACTTCTAGATACTGGCAATCGCATACTATTCTGCTGGTCACTATTGGTATAATATTGCCATTTATCGCGATTTACAAATAGGGGACGACCCATCAATGGGATTATTTTTCCATTCGAATTGGTCGCCGTTAATATTCCCAGTTGTCGATATTGGGTATCCACCGCTCCAACATTGGTTGAGACATTGATTGGAACCATTCCCATTCCAAGTCCTAGTCCTCCCCTTACATATCGTTCGTCACGAAGAGGTGGAGCATATGGATTTAATAGTGGATCTGTTGGAAGATTGGTGTAAGGCCAACTTGGAATGCCAAACCATCCAGCGTTCTCTCTAGATGTTTCATGAATGACTATTTTTTCAGACGGAGAATTGTTTACGACGACATTATGTTTGACAGTGGTATACATTAAATACATAATAATCATAATGCCGATAATTGCAAAAAACATTGAATAATTCTCAATGCAAATGACACCTGGTGGACACTTTTTCATATATAATAGTTATTATTTTATTATATATGATAAGAAAGATATTTATGTTTGTGATGGAGGAGACATTTTTTTTGCTAAATCCATTACGCCACCAAGACTCTGTTTTCCGTCACTCATCATTCCTTTTAAACTTTCCACCATCGGAGCAAGGGATTGCATCATAGGACCCATACTTTTCATTGCTTCCGCCAATTTCATCTGCTGCTTCATTAATTGTTGTGTATCCGTCGTCAATTTTTGGATCCCATCACTTCCCAGAATATTATTCAATTCGTCGTATGCATCTTCCACGGTGGTTGCGTAGTCTATATTATGACCCTTGTTCTTACGACGTCCTGGTTCAAAACCTTGTTGCTCGCCTCCACTGCTTTGTGCAGCATTATCTGTCACGTTTTCGGATTCTTCTAAAGGTTGCATAGGAAGTCCTTGCTCTGATTTTTGGGTTGGTTTGCCTTTCTGTTTAGAGACTAATTGATTAATGAGTTGTTGTTTTTCCGAAGTATTAGAATTAGAATTAGAATGAGAAGAAGTATTTGTATTAGAAGTATTGGAAGATTGTTTGTTTTCCATTCCTTCAAGCATGTTACCTTTCATGGCAAGCAAATTAACGATGAGTAATGGAACGCCCAAGACAATAGTCATGTTTTTGCTAAAATGACGAATTAATACCGCAATGACAATAAAATACAATGCTATATTGATTTTTCCGAGAACCAGATAACCAATTACGTTAAATAACGCTAAAAAGGCAACTACCTTTAATACTAAAGGGTTGGTTAATAAATGTTTCACAGTCGACTTGAGTTTCATTATATATATAATATTTAAAAAAATAAAGTCAATTCCATATTATATAAAAGTATTTCCATTATTTCGAATGTCTTTTGGAAGAGCGTTTAGATGAAGTGGAAATCGATCTACGCTTAGTGCGTGACCCATAGATAAATCCACCCTTTTGTTTTTTAGTGGTTCGATGTGTCTTCTTTCGTTTGGAATACTTTCGTTTTCCTGCTATTTGGTTGTTTTTAATAGTAATTTGTGATAATGCATTTTTCAGATCATCCATTCTTCCATTATTGATTGCTGCCAATGCACGAGTATATTTAACTCTTCCTGGTGAAGTATCTGATTTACTTTTATTATCCAACATTTGCTTTAAGTCTTTTATTTTCATGGTGAAAGAACTGCCATCCACATTTTGTAATGAAATTTCAGAATTCAAATCAATTCTTTGACTTGGATTTGGTCCTTGCACTTGGTTAAAACCTGTTCCATTAGAACTTGATCTTTGGTTAGAACTGGACCCCTGAATTGCATTACTTATTTCTTGTAAAGATTCTTCCACTTCAGATAACAATGCATTTAAATCTTCTTCAGATCTCACTTCTTTGATACCCATTGAAAATTGTTCTAATTGTTCCGATGCTTGATTAATAGCAATTGTCGCTTCTTTAATTCTCTCTATCAACATTGCATTTTGCTGATCCAATTGCGAAATCTTTTGCTGTAATTGGTCAGACGTGGTTTGTATAGTTCCCTTTGTTTGTTCATGTTCTTGATTCACTCTTTCTATTTCAGCATTATTTTGCGCTATTTGCTGGTTTAATTGTTCAACTTGATCATCTTTTTCTTGGATTTTTTGTTGTAATTGAGTGATTTGTTCATTTAGAGCAGTTTGTTTTTCTTCTGACTCCTTGGTTAATTGTTCGATTTGTTGAGCGTGTGCTGCAGGGTCTCCACGACTTTGTAATTCAGATTGAAGCGCATTACGTTCATTTGTAACAGTTTCAAGCGATGTATTTGCATTTCTCAATTGCTCTTCTAATTCATTAATCTTTTGTTCCATTGTTTGAGCTTTTGATTGCAACTCATTATTTTGGTCGGTTAATTGTTGCATTTGTGTTGTGTATTGTTGTTTCACGTCCGCAAGTTGTTGTTGCAATTGTTGGATTTGATTTTCGCATTTATTGATTGCATCATTATTGCTTTTCACTTGACTTTGCGAACTTTTGGCAGAATCTTTTAATTCTTTTATTTTTCCAGCAAATTCTTTTAATTGGTTATTGATTTGTCCAAGTCTCTCTTTTAATTTGGTTGTAAAACTTTTATTCAACTCAACGCCCTGACCTATCGAATCGGTTTTGTTTTTCAAATTTAGTAAACTATCTGTAAAGTTTTTTAAAAAATCATCAGATGACATTATATATTATACAAATAAAATACTAAATATGTATAAGTATTTAAATAAAACTCTAATATAGAATATAAAATGAGTATACCTAAAATAATTCATCAAATATGGATCGGTCCTAAACCTGCGCCGACTACTTTAATGGATAC